>Ga0207159_1003_pt1 | contig 71080 bp, 63 predicted proteins | sample Alteio_BWMinHeat_23_FD_153511 | JGI IMG/M metagenome (GOLD analysis project Ga0207159, IMG submission 153511) | Enriched cells from forest soil in Barre Woods Harvard Forest LTER site, Petersham, Massachusetts, United States -... | ecosystem: Environmental > Terrestrial > Soil > Temperate forest >... | reverse complement strand
GCGCGCGGGTTTCTTTTTCATAAATTTCTTGATGCTATTAATATATTGCTTATGCGCATCGACTGAAACTGCATGGCTAGCATTTTTAAATATTTTTAATGCCGCCTGTGGAATATGTTTGGCGATTGTTATCGATTGATCGGGTGGACAGATCCAATCATCTTGGCCAGCCAAAATTAAGGTTGGGCAACGTATTTTTTTCAATTTGGGAATGAAATCAAATTTTCGTAAAAATCCACCAAAGCCTTGATTTAATGCTTCATGTGACCAAATCGTTTTGGTTTTGGTAAAGCTATGTTTGTGATTTCTTTTTGCTTTATTCGAATAAAGTGGTTCCATGATTTTAAAAAATTGCGCAACATGGTTATAGTTCTTGAAAGTGCCATTCCATAAATGTTCACCGATAGCAATTTGTTGGCGAGTGCCGCGTTCATTCAATATTTTCTTTGCTTGATCTAGAAAACGATAACTGGGTGCTGTCACGACCAAAATTAATTTTTCAACATGCTGTGGATAACGTGTTGCATAACCTTGAGCAACAATGCCGCCATAAGATGTACCTAAAACACAAATACGAGTTAAGCCGAGATGTTTGCGCAAGGCTTCAATATCTTCGATATTATTTTCTAAGGTGTAGTGAGAGGCTTTAGTTTTTTTGCTGCGACCACAACCGCGGTGATCGATGAACACCAGTTGTGCAATATCATGTAACTCAAGCGAATGTTGCTTGAAGCGTAAATGATCACCGCCTGGGCCGCCATGCAACATGAAAAGCACGGGTCTTTCGACAAAATTATTGCCAACCGGCGTAAGTTGCATGCCTGAGATGTCGTAATAAATTTCAGTGCCGCGGAGTGCTGCTTTCATAGGGAACCTTTGCTAATAAATTTTAGGGATTCCTATTATAATATAATTAAAAAACCCAGATCTAACGGAGCCAGGAGCGTGAGCGACTGGTTATAAACTTTTGATAATTTTTATAACCAGTCGCTCACGCTCCTGGCTCCGTTGGTATTTGCTTTCCCCAAGATTGTTACGGGAATATCAAGAATACGTTGATATTGCGAGCCAAGGCCAAGCAGTTCCCAGAGATTTGCTCGCACCTCGCGCAGCAATTCAATAATTTATCTAAATCATCTAATTTACTTATTGACCCGGCCCTTGCAATCGTGTACTATTGTAACGTTACGTTGCTTTGAACTTAAAAATATCAATCGAGAGGGTTGTCATGAGATACATTGCTAAAACCATCACGCTATCATTACTCATTGCCATGAGTGGTTGCAAACCCGAAACCTCAACTCAGGTTACCATTGGTATCATCGAACCCCTGCAACATAAAGCAATGGATGAAATTGTTGCCGGTTTTACCGAAACATTGCATCAGCAATATTCTCAGCCAGTGATTATCAGAGTTGAAAACGCCCAAAACGATGCCAATCTTAAACGCGCCATCATTGAAAAAATGCACGATGCGCAATATACCCTAATAGTGCCGATTGGCGTTGACGCTACGCAAATGACACTGGCCATGGTGCATGATCAACCGGTAGTGAGTTTAGCCTCTGACACCTCAGATAAAGACCGGCAAAAATTAAATCCGTGTAATGTAGCCGTAGTGCAAGATGAAATTTCTTCCAAACAATTATTGGCCGTTGTGCACGCCGCTTATCCACAATTAACCAGACTGACATTAATTCATAGTTCAGCCAATAAAGTTTTTCCAGAAGTACAAGCAACTATGGCGGCTGGAAAAGAATATGGCATTATTATCAACACCAAAATGGTTTCATCATTACCTGAATTGCAAAGTGCGACCCAAGCCATTCCTGCCGATACGCAAGGAATATTTATTTTAAAAGATCATTTAATCGTGAGCGGCATTGCCACCTTGGCCAAAGTGGCAGCTGATCATCACATTCCATTGATTACTTCTGATGAAGGGTCAGTACAAGAGGGCGCAGGTTTTGCAATCGGTGTGCGTGAACGCGAAATTGGTGTGGAAGGTGCAAAATTAGCGGCAGCGGTGTTAACAGGTAAGCCAATTTGCCAACTACCTATTGCTACCATGAAAAATTTATCAGTATTCATTAATAAAAATGCATTACTTCGAGAATCACAAAATGTAGATAAGATAGTCGCTGCTGCCAAACAATTTAATTATAAAACAGAAATGGTCAGTGTCGGGAGTGATGGTTAATGATGCTAGTTATTGCTGTAATCACTCAATCCTTAACTTTTTTACCACTTGCCTTAGCGATCAGTGTTAGTTACACCTTGTTGCGTGCCACCGATATGACTTTAGATGGCAGCTTTGTTTTAGGAGCGGCCGTCTTCGCGCGTTTAGTAACATTGGGTATAGCGCCGCCTTACGCAGCTATATTTGCTTTGTTCGCTGGCAGTTGTGCAGGAATGATGGTGAGTTTGATTCAGCGTGGTGGCCGTGTGGATCCATTATTGGCGGGCGTACTGGCAACATTTATTTTAACTAGCGGTAATTTAGTGTTAATGGGTCGCCCTAATATCAGTTTGCTTTCAGAAGCCACATTGCTTTCCGCGGCGTTTGCTAAAGGTAATTTTGCTGGCTGGTCATTAGTGGCAATTTATTGCTTTGCAATTTGTTTATTAAGTTGTGTGTTATTGCGCGGTCGATTTGGATTATTATTACGTGCACTCGGCGATAACCCGGCATTATTACAGCGCTTGGGAAAACCCATTGAATATTATCGTTTAGCCGGATTTGCTTTCACCAACACCTTGGCGGCGGCAGCGGGAATTTTAACGGCGCAAACGGTTGGATATGCTGATATTGGTATGGGACTAGGCATGACTTTGACAGGTATTGGCGCGATAATCTTAGGCCAGCAAATTTTGCGAGTATTTGTTCGTTCATCTTACTTACGAGTGATAGGGGAATTTACTGCCTGTATGCTTGGCGTTTTAATTTATTTTTTATCGATTAATGCTTTGTTGCGTTTTGATATTGATCCAATCTATCTAAAAATGATTTTAGGTTTAGTATTGATTATTTTTGTGCGTACTGCGGTGAATCCCAATAAAATTAAAGGTGCCGCATGATTGTCATAGAAAATATTTCGCTCCATTTTGCTGGGACAGCTTATCCTGTTTTAGATAAAATAAATTACCAAATTAATGTGGCTGACTTTGTCGTTGTGCTCGGTAGCAATGGTTCAGGGAAAAGCTCATTATTGAAATTATTAGATAAACGCTATCAAGCCAGCAGCGGAAATATTACCCTAGATAATAAATTACTATCCAATTATTCGGCTAAAGAATTTAGCCGTTGTGTTAAAACTCTTAGTCAAAATACGCATGAATCATTATTTTCATCGTTAACTGTGTATGAAAATTATCTGTTAGTCAATAATGAAAAAAGCGATCGCGAACATTTAAAAAAATATTTATTAAAATTTAATGTCAACTTGGCGCAAAAATTAGATCAAATGGTTGATCAATTGTCAGGCGGTGAAAAACAAGCATTGGCCCTGGCATTAACTGTGTTGCATCCGCCACGGCTGTTATTATTGGATGAGCATACCAGCGCCTTGGATCCAAAAAGCGCTGAAAATATTATAACGCTAACACGAAATATTATTCGCGAATACAACATCACTTGTTTATTGACAACCCATGATTTGTCGATTGCTGAACAATATGGCAATCGCGTATTAGCATTAAAAAATGGCAAGATTTATAAATGTATCGAGCAGCAGGATAAATTAAAAATTAATCAGGAAATATTATTAGCAGTTTGTTATTAAAAAGAAGGCTGATTAATTTTAAATAGTGACATGACGGTGACGCTTGCATTACAATTCCGTCATCTAATTTAAAGGGGTTTTCTCATGTTACATATTTATGGTACGCCGTTATCTTCACCCACCAACAAAGTTCGCTATGTCGTTGGTTATTTAAATTTGTCGCATGAATTTCATTTAGTAAATCTCGGTGCCGGCGAACAGAAAAAACCCGAGTATCTAAAAATTAATCCATACGGTCGAGTACCAGCCATTGATGATGATGGATTCAAGCTTTCAGAAAGTAATGCCATTATCCGTTATTTAGCAGATAAGCAACAATCCTCTCTTTATCCGCAAGAACTAAAAGCACGAGCTGTTGTTGATCAATGGATTGATTTTGCAACGCAGCATATCACATTAGCGTTAGGAAGAATCATGTATAACACCTATTTTTATAAACATGCAGGCGTCCCAATCGATGAGCGTTCTTTAGCCGATGGCAAGAAATTTATTGCGCAATATCTACCTATTGTCGATCATCAATTAGGCGAGCAAACTTTTATTGCTGGTAAAGCTATGACGCTAGCAGATATCGCCATGCTGGCAGGCTTAGATACTTGCGAACTGTGTCAAGTAGATTTGACGAATTATAAACATATTACTAACTGGCGTAAAAAATTAATGGCAGAAGAATTTTATAAGAAATACCATGAAAGTTATGCGTCGACGTTTAAAAAGATCATGCAAAAAGCGTAAATCATGACTATCGTCATTCGGTTGGCCACGAGGCAAGATGCGGCATGCCATTGCGAAAATTCATGTTGTATCGTGGCAGATGATTATTTTACATAAAGTTCGGTATCATAAAAAATTATGATTAAAACAGCTAAACGTCGTTTAATATTAGGTTCCACTTCCAAACCACGCCAAGCACTTTTGGAACGTTTGCAAATCCCTTTTGAAATAGCGGCTCCCCACGTCGATGAAACGCCGTTAGTCAATGAAACACCACAAGATTTGGTACTGCGTTTAGCCGAAAAAAAAGCCCGGGTAGTGAGCGAACGATTTCCGGATGCCTTGATTATAGGTGCGGATCAAGTGGGTGTGCTAGATAATATTATTCAAGGAAAGCCGTTGACTTATGATAATGCGGTGCAGCAATTACAAGCGGCCAGCGGTAAGCGCATGGAATTTTATATTGGTTTATGTTTGTTTGACTCTCGTGAACAACATGTGCAGTTGGCAATAGAAAAATATGATGTGATTTATCGAAAATTATCATTGCCGATGATAAAAAATTATTTAGCAAAAGAACAACCATTGCATTGTGCTGGAAGTTGTAAGGCAGAAGGGTTGGGGATAGCCTTGATAGAAGAATTTCAAGGTAAAGATTTTACTGCTTTGATTGGCTTGCCGTTGATTAGCTTGGTGGCAATGCTGGAGAAAGCTGGTCTGAATCCACTGGGTTAAGTAGTGAGAGCCATTTTTTCATGTTCTAATAACCATTGCTTGCGTGCGATTCCTCCGCCGTAACCGCCAAGTTCACCGTTAGTGTTAATTACGCGATGACAAGGTATGATGATCGCTAATTGATTGGCGCCATTGGCGCGCGCAACCGCACGGCAAGCTGTGGCTTGGTTGAGAGATTTCGCGATTTGCAAATAAGAGCGTGTTTCGCCCGGCGGTATTTTTTTTAATTCATTCCAGACTCTTTTTTGAAAGTAGGAGCCTAGATAATAAATTGGTGTGTTAAAAGTAAGTTTTTTTCCAGAAAAATAATGCTCAAGTTCATTTTCAATATGTTTGATAATGGGATTTTCACCAGGAATAATAGCCGCGTGTAATTTTTTTCTGAGCTTTTCTACTTCGCGTTCTAGCCCACGACGATCAACAAATTCTAACAAATATAGATTTATATCATCAGCAATAGCAATCATGGGCCCAAGTTTTGTGTCTAACCATGCTGCTTTTAAAATTAGCTGATTTGCCTGAGTTGGTGCAGCTCCCATTATTTTTGCAAAAGCATCACGAAAACCGCTGCTTGATTCATACCCTGTTGCCAATTGTGCATCGATCACCGCATTACCTTCACGAATATGTTTCATCGCTAATCCCATTCGTCTCGCTCTGGCATATTCGATGAAAGTCATGCCAAATCGTTTTTTAAATTGTCTTCTGGCGGTGGAAGCATCTATCGCTAATTCGCGAAAATCGTGTTCTTTCCAACGTTTTTCCGGATTATCTTCAATAGCTTTTACTAACGTGCGGATAACCGCAGATACTTGGTTAGGATGAGAAAGCGGTTGACAACGTTGGCAGGGTCGAAACGAAGCAAGCAACGCTTCCTTGGCGGTTGCAAAAAATTCGCAATTTTCAAATTTAGGTTTTCTTGCCGGGCACGTCGGTCGACAAAAAACCCCAGTGGTTTTTACCCCAACAAAAAAAATGCCCTCGTAACGGGAGTCTTTGTTGATTAAGGCTTGATAATATTCTTTGCTATTTTTAACAGCTAACATTGTCATCTCAAATGTGGGTTAAGATGCAGTTATTATAATGTGTTAAAGATTTATCGTCGCCGAATTTCAGGCATTGATTTATTTTTGGGCGGAAAGCGATGTAAGCTGAGAAAAATAATATTAGATTATAGCCAATAATTGAGAAGAATTAATTAAGGGGAAAGAAAATGGCTAATTTTTTGGGATTATTTTTTAAAAATCATCAATTGCTTAATGATTTAATTATGATACTATTTTCATTTTGGCTGCTTTTGATCATTAAAGTAAGGGAATAACATGTTTGCATCTTTATCTAAAATTCTTTTTGGAGAATCAGTGCACGATATGTTTTGGGGTTCGTCAGAAGAAAAGTTAGATGATATTGTGAAAGAAACGCTTGCTGTCTTCTACAATCAGGTGGATAAATCTGAATTTAGATGTGAAATAAAAGATGTATTTATAGCAACAGCTAAATTAATACCTCGAAAATTGCAACCATCAACAAACACAAAAGATCGAGAAGAATACGATAAAATCATGACAGCTATTTTTCAAGCAGCCTGGATTTCAAGAGATACTAAGCATTTACACAGATTTGAAAAATGTTATCGCAACAGAACTAAAGTTCAGAATAAGTACATGACAGACGCTCTAACAAGAGTGAAGTTTCTACTTAGTGATTTATCCATAATGAAAGAATTGGATCAAGAACCTATTTCAAGAGATTTTTTCAAATCATTAGTCGATGAACTTGACAAAAATATAGTAGTTAAAATATTTGGTCCGCAAAAAAGCTTAACCATTAATGATAGAGTGCCAGCATCTACAGATATTTCTGGGCCGCATTCTATTTCTCATAGAGGGGGGGCGTTTAAATGACTGTGGGCTTGGCAGGGCTCGCAAGCTCTTTTTTTGCTAAGCGGACGTCGATTGTCCACTGCACTCAATGGGATTTTATCTTACTGAACTGTAGATCTGTATGAACGAAGCGAGGTTGGTGAGCCCTAATACGAGCTATTGGCTTCATCTGAAAAATTTTTGACATTGAAAATTTGCAGACTATAATGGCTATTTTATAACAGGGGTGATTAAAAATGACTAAAATAGTTGCCAAATGTTTGACCAGTCTTGCACTGGTAACGAGTTGTATGGTTGCTTTTGCTGACAGTAATGTACCGGTTTGTCCAATGCCAAGCTATGAAAATATTTCGACCATGAATACATTACCATGTCGCTTGCTTGGAACTCATGATAAGTTGATTGGTACTATTGTTCTTAGATTAGATCAAGAAAATACTTCCGTAACATTAGTTAATAATAGTCTGGATTATCCGACAAACTTGGTAGTTTCAAATTATGAGGGTTGTGATGGTACCTTAGGTCATTGGCACCAAGTGATACGTCATGTGACTATTCCTCAACATACAACAATGCCAATTTCTATCGACACCACTTGTACTTATGATGCTGTGAGAAAGATGTCCGATCAAGCTGCTAATTGGATGGGTACCGTGAATATTACCGTGGATTCTTTTGAGCATGAGCCAGATATTGAAGTAAGGCAATAAATTTTTTTCTAATCCCTTGGTTCTGTGGGCCAACTGGGACTCGAATCTAGAACTAAGGGGTTGGAGGGTAGTAATGAACGTGAGAGATTCCTTAGAGGAATTCCCAGTAATATGGGACATAGCTGGGTTTTTAGTAACATTATCTTTGATAAACCTGTGCGTTCGATCACCTAAATTAAATGCAATAACCAGTTGTTTAGGCATCCTAGTTATTTTCCAAAAATTTAATTCATTTAAATTATCTGAATTAAAATCAAGTTTATTGGGCGAAGAGAAGCAAAACATTACTATCTATGATTTTAGTTCGCAGTGTAAATTAGTTGGAAAATCTCTCTTTGATACAGTGGCATCATCACAACTTGCTACACAAGTTTGTTCTAATGATGGAATAATGAGATGGCGTAGCAAAGACATTCAAGATGGTTTCCCTTTGCTATTGAGACATCTTGAAAATTTAATTTCACAAAAGCCGGAACTCAGTGCTAAGTTACTTCGTTTTTTAGATGACACCCGGGTTTCAATAAGTTTACAGCCAGGCTTCGATGCTGACGGACATAGCCAACGCCGCTTTGTTGCAACGCTTAGTCCAAGGTATGCTGCACACCGATTTTTAGTATTTAACCCTCATAGTCATAATGATAAAAATGGGCATAGCAATTTTGATACTGTATTATTTTATAATAATAATGAAGTTGTTTTGTTACAACCGCCGCAAGATAAATCAGAAAATGCAGTAAATAGCTATCATGCTGTGCGATCGGTGTATGAATTAGCTGCTAATATGGAAATAGCTAATGCTATAGTAAACAATAAATGTTTACGCGCCTTTGAAAATCCCGATTCAACTATTGTCAGCATGCCTCAGTCAAGTTCACTATGTCAGATTAATGAAAGAACTAAAGATCACAGAATCATTGTTCATACCTTGAAGAAATCGTATTTTGGTAATTGGTATTACGCTGGGGCTGCTGAAAAAAATAGTTATCGAGAAATTTTTCAGAGAACTTTTTACTAATTCGGTTGTGGACGTGGGCGTTGAGAAAAGTGCTGATGTGGTTGAGTTTCCTAAATCAAATGAAAATATTGTAAATATTTTACAAGCCGCGTTAGCTGATCGTTCAAATTAAGTCTGATTTTTCGGGGAAAAACATATGTTATTGCGTAAGATATACGATGCTGAAGTCGAACTAAAAGATGTTATTAATCTTGAAAAAAACCCAGAAAAAGATAATGAGGAAAAACAGCGCTTACTAGACGCCTGTATCCAAGCGCTTGCGAGGCTTTCACTACCACCGAATTATTATTCTTATGATTATTCTGACCTGAAAGATGCTAATATTTCAGCAGAGCTTCGATTGGAAAAAATAAAAATAATTTCACGATGTGCGATTGTATTACTTAATCAAGGTGCGAAAATCAAAGATCCTTTTTATTTTTACAGCGATGACGAAAAACCATATTTTCATTTCGGTACGTTTCGCTTAGAATTCGTTCAAAAGTTTTTACGCCATATTCTCAAAACTCAATATAAAGATATTCCATACCACCAGATATCCGATGTTTTGTATATGCGTGCTGCTCTTAAAGAACAATATCGTGGATTTCAAGCGGCGCGATCTCTTTATGTAACAAGTGGAGCAATGGGCACACCAGAAGCATGTGTAAAAATAGGGAATCAATATTCACAACAAAAAGATTTTCAACGTGCCTATGATTGGTATCAAACAGCTGCTGAGTACTCAGGAAAAAAATTGGTTGACGTACTTGGTGTTAACCAAACTATTGAATTATTTTCCGCGTTAAAAGGTCAAAACATGCCTAAGGATTTTGCTGAGCAAGTCAAACATCAAGATATCTCAGCAAAAAATTATTTGTTATTTGCAACTCTCCTATTTAAAGAATCAAAAGATTATAAATCAGCCTATGAATATGCTTGTAAAGGATTTATAAAAGCCAAAAATAATCCAGAACTTTGTCGTCAAGCCGCTCTTGATATCAAAACTTTCTTAATGGGTTATTTTCAATCCCAGTCTGGAAAATCCGAGCTTGATCGAGAAATTATAGAAAATTCTCAAGCACCATTAAGCGAAACAAAATCAAGCTTACCTTTAACAGACCACTCAATTTATACATTTTTTGAAGCCCAACTCGTCCAACGTACCTTGCAATTATTTGAGGGAAATTTTGATCGATTGGAAATGCTGGAATTAAATAAGAAAGATATTCATTCACAAAGTGAAACTGTATTTGCATGGTGCCAAATAGCATGTTCATTTCCCGATATGCTGGACTATGTTGGCTGCTTGATTAAGCAAGGGGAGAAATCCAAAGCAACTTTAAATGAACTGTTAACTGCTTACTCTGCTAAAAAATTGATGCTATATGTTCTTACGCACAAAGAGAGATTAGATCTTTCTCCTGAGGGGTTAGTTGCAATTTCCCAGTTTCATCTGTTAGCACTAACGGATGGAAAAAAAGCAATAGCTGAAAGCAAAGAAGAAAAATCTGAAAATTCTATGCATAAATTTTTTACTTCTAAAATGTCGCAAGCTGTAGTACAGCCTAAAGATACTCTCCTGGTTTGCTTTGCCAGAAAATGAAGTACGTATCAGTTCAACGGAGTCTAACAAGATTCCAGATGATGAAAAAATATCAGATCTAAAAATTCATTCTGGATATACAACTGCAAATTTACGGGGTATTAGTACGGTCAAAATGCATGGTTTTTACTTGTCTAGCAATATGACTTTAACTTCAATCATCACTCACCTCGAAAATATATTTTTTAATCTAATAATTATTTACGCCACGGGAAACAACCACATCGAGATGAATTTTCCGCGCCCAAATCAGTTTCAGGTGGCGGCGGGCTCGTAATTTTAGGTCGCCGCGGGACCAAATCAGTTTGCGTAACATCCCGGTGCTCCACCCCAAAATAGTGAGCGGCATCTCGACCGCCCCAAAAATTCAACTCAGGATTATGATGTCTTAAAATTTGTAATCCACGCACAAAATATGCTCTGTTTTGAAAAATTTCATTATTGGTTAAATTTTTTATGGCAAAGGACAAACCATCTTTAAGCTTAAACTTCAGTAAACTATCCTCCCACGGTATATCTTTTTTGGAAAATATTTCTCTATCAAGAAAACCAACTATGCAAAACCACATATTCGTTTTGTGCATGGCTTCTTCATTGCCGCTTAAACAATCTGCAAAATCCTGGCTAGTCGTGTTCGGCATAATAAACGCATTCGCAAATTGATCTTCTTGTATTGTGTCAATATCATCCTCAAAGTGGAGGACATTAACTCCAGGGGTCATCAAGGACAAATCTTTTTTCAAAGCTCCTTCAAACGCTGCTCTTTCTGCAGGATCATCAAAAATAAATTTATTCCCTACAGTAGGAGGTTTGTATTTGTGAGATACTAATTCATTTCTGGAATATACCTGTACTGGCTCGGTTGCCTGCTCATAGTTCGAGCCAAATGTATCTTCTAATATATTCGCAATAATTTCATCATTTCTACTTTTTTTACCGTAACTAGCAAACTTGAGGCAGGCGTGGATATCCTTTACAAAATAACTCATCACTTCCCTAACGCCCGGAAAGAGGAAATAATAAACTGTATCGCATTGGGCAAGTTTAGTTCCGAGCAGTAAATCTTGGCTTATTAAAGCGGGTAGTATATCACCATACTGGGCCTTTATTTGCTGATAATTTAAAGTAGAAGGATACCTGTGACCATTAACCCATTGTACTTTATCACGATCCACAAAGACATTTATTAGCGTGCCATCCAAATCGAATACTAATGTTCCGCTATGTTTAGATGCATTACGTTTTTCATCAGGCTGGATAGGGAATAGCCGCACGCTTGACGACGGCTGAGTAAACAATCTCATGGGTACCGTTACCAAACTTTTGCGAGATGAGGTTTTGCTTTCATTAACTGGCACGGGCTTTGCGTCATCCTGCTCGGCAGCCGCCGGTAATTCAGACACCGTCGGTTGCTCAGCAAAATAATCAGCCGCGTCTTGACCACCAAAAAAATTTAACCCAGTATTATATTTGCTTAAAATTTCTAATCCACGCAGAAAATATTTTTTATCTTGATTCGCGCTTTCTACTTTAGTCCCATTTTTTTGCCTAGACTTTTTTTTGGCAAACATTTCCCTATCTAGAAAACCGACTATGTAAAACCACATATTCGTTTTGCGTACGGCTTCTTTATCGCCATTGAAACAGGCTACAAAATCTTGCAGGGTTATCGGATCAGGAATAAATCTTTTGCCAATAGTGGGAGGCTGATGTTCTGCGATCTCACCGAAAAAAATTTTTCCCCGCTCAGAGTACAAGTTAAAATCGTTTTCCAGTATTTCCAAAACAAGCGCTTTATTTCTTGCTGTTCCGTGAGTAGCAAACTTGAGACTTACCTGAATATCTTCGACAAAATAACGCATTGCTTCCTTAACACCCGGGAAGATAAGGTGGTGCTGTATGCCAGAAACTATGGATCTGAACAGTAAAGATTGATCTTCTAAAGAGGATATTATATCGCCGTATCGAGCGACGATTCCTAACCAACTTAACTCAAAATTAAGTGTTATATCATGCAAATCAACTGCTAAGGCTTCGCTACTTGATGGATTGGAAGTAGATTGAGCCGATAACATGTACCACTGCTCCAAGTTTAGTATTTTTTAGTGTTGATAACTATATATATATCATTCATGTGCGTCAATTATAGGGGACGCATCTCCGATTGCAGGGTCGTATCTCCACTTCCTACAAGTTATGTTATTTCAACTCTTTACTTGTAGGAAGTGGAGATACGACCCTGCAATCTTCTGTTGAATCCACAACTAGATCAGTTGGCTTTTTTCCTGCATTTTTCAGCGTATTTAGCTGAATATCAATGGTATTTGCTCGACGACTTAATCTGGAATAATGAGAAACTTGTAGATTTAATCCAAGGAGAAAAACCAATCCCTCAAGAAAGCCTTGCGTTGCTCTTAGTGGTAAGCGGAATAATGTGCGAATGGTTAGTGCTAATTCAATATAAGTGTCACTGTAAACAAATGAGCGCCCACGTTTTTTATTTTTCTGGGGCTTCTGATACCAATTTTTTACCGCATCTTCTGAAAACCAGATCGTTAAATTACCACGGTTAACCAAACTACGATTGTAATCCTTCCAATTACGTACACGATACGCTATCTTCTTTGTCATAAGCGGAGCTTCCTTGTTTGGATTGGGTCTGCAAACGCAATCCTACAGCAAGTTTCCGCTTATATCCTTCATTCTTCTCAATTATTTACGCAACAACGCCATCATTTTATTTGATTTGTAAGTTAAATTATATTTACTCTTAATTTAACTAAATTGATTTACTTAAATTATGTAATATACTAATATAAGAAACCTTCAAAATAAATCATGAAATTTCATACTTTAGGTGGGTTATCTATGAACATTGATGAATATAAGTCGGGGACTTTCAAGAAACAATACAAATACCAAAGCTTTCAGCCTAGTCACATAACCCGTGCGTGGAATATAAATGACGACAGCCTAAATTGGCTATTAAGCCAAGCTGATCTTAAATTAGGTGAGCTAAATGCTTTTTCACAGCTTGTTCCTGATATCGATTATTTTATTAGAATGCATGTGAATAAAGAAGCAACATCTAGCAGCAAGATAGAGGGAACCCAAACGAACATCGAAGAAGCGCTGCAAAAAATTGAATATATTGATCCAGAGAAACGAGATGATTGGGAAGAGGTTCAGAATTATATTAAAGCTATGAATAAAGCAGTAGCTGCACTATCTAAACTTCCAGTGTCAGGTCGATTATTAAAAGAAACACATGAAATATTATTGCAAGGTGTACGAGGCAAGCATAAACAACCTGGAGAATTTCGTAAAAGTCAAAATTGGATTGGGGGTGCAACTCTGAATGATGCAATTTTTATTCCACCACATCATGATGATGTTCCAGATTTAATGAAGGATTTAGAAACTTTTATCAATGATGAAACTTATCCTGTTCCACATTTGGTTAGAATCGCAATTGCACATTATCAATTTGAAACTATTCATCCGTTCTTAGATGGAAATGGAAGGCTTGGACGTTTATTGATAACACTTTATTTAGTCGAAAAAGGCTTGTTAACGAAGCCAACATTATATCTATCAGATTTTCTTGAGAAACATAAAACACTTTATTATGATAATTTAACAAGAGTTCGTAATCTTCATGATATGAAACAATGGATTAAATTCTTTTTAGAAGGCGTGCGCCAAACTTCAGAAAGCTCAATTCAAACTTTCAAATCCATCATTAAATTAAGAAATGAAAGTGAACACAAAATACTAAAGCTTGGAAAAAAGATAAATTTAGCTAAAGATTTCCTTAATTATCTATATGGAAAGCCAATTGTGGATAGCCAAGATGTGGCAGAAAAATTTGATATTACTTTAGCAACTGCATTGAGTTTGATTGATGATTTTATTCGTCTAGGAATATTAAAAGAAATGACTGGTTATAAACGCAATAGAATTTTTTCATTTAATATATATATTCAGTTGTTCGAGTAATAACTTCACCCACATCTCCCATTGTATCACTCCCTGCTTTGGCGTAGGATTGTTTTTTTTATTTGTATTTCAAACGTAGATGATCATCCAAGGAATCACGGTTTTATTCTTAATCCAAATGGCTGGGTATTGTCACCTTCTTATGATATTAATCCTGTCGCTAGTGGAGAGGGGTTGAAACTCAATATTTCTGAATCTGATAATGCTCAGGATCTTGCGTTGGCACTCAGTGTTGCTGAATATTTTCGTGTAAAAGAAGAAAAAGCTAAAGAAATTATTCAGCAAATAGTTAAGGACTGATGCAGTTAAAAAGAATAGTTTGAAATTTATGCCAAAGGGAGACGTACATGGTAACTAGCGATGTGGGATGGCTTTTCTGGAAAAAAGTCGCTGCATCAGTAAGGTTAAGCCGTGCAGCGTCATGGGAAGAAGCTGTAATTGAATATAAAGATTACTGGCCTGAAATAAATAATGGAAAAATTCCTCCAGCAATAAAGCATTTTCGTGAATATTATAGGCGGCTGCAGGAAAAATAAATTATGAAACAACTGGTCATTGTAATTTTTTGTAAGAAGCTAAAGGGGACGCATCTCCAGGGTTTGTTGCCCAAACCCTGGAGATGCGTCCCCATGTTCCGGGCGCTATTTTGCGTGAAGATGTAATTTGAGCAAAACTAAACTAATGGTTGATTTGCCGCTTATGGATTTCCATGACTTTAACTTTCTCCGCGCCGGAAAAAGCGATAGTCACTCCTTTTGCTAAATCTGCCCCAGAGATGTTTTGCACGACATTGTCATTCCAATTGCTGAGTGTGAAATCACCCGATGGAAAACCAGGTATAACAAAATGTGCTGTTGAAGTTTTACTATCATTGCGAAAGAGAGCAATAATTCCTTCTCCCGTGTGCGCCAGTCGTGCAAATCCATCCCATTGATTGGAGCGAGGCTGTTTCCAACTACCCAATGGAAAAAAACCTTCATTGATTTGAACCTTGCTTCGAAGTAACTGATATCGTTTGATCCAGTCTTGATAGTGAGCGCTATCACCATTTGTCTGTTTAGCCAGGTCCCCAAAAAATATCGGGCCCGACCCAATGGCAGTGGCTACATGTTCTTCCCAAGAAGGTGTTTCACCCCGGAGATTTCCGATTAACATTGTTTCCACAGGTATGGCCATGCCTCGCTGATAAAGTAAAGTCCTGACTTGCAAAGGTCCAGGTTCATTGTTGGAATCATCCCCACTATTACTCAGCGAATCAGTATCGGCAACTCTTAACAGGCCGTAATCAATGATATGTTTTTCTCCCCAGAGTTCAAAAGTGTAATCGATCACTAAATTCGGAAAACGTTGATGTAGTGTATCGCCAAGCAGCTGTAAGGCTTCATAAATACGTTGTGATGATTCGCGTTTTGCAAGATGTTCATGTCCTTGTTCAAAACAGCCAGGCTCTTCACCATAAGTGTTGAATACGGTGGTGAGGTCCAATTTTACATAGTCTAAACTATATTTTTTGATTACTTCGGAGAGTCGATCAATAACTTGATATTTATAGGGAGAGGCCAGGCACATGACCACGCCTTGTCCTTGTGAAAGTCGAGGCATGCCATTTTGATCTCTACAGACCCAATCAGGATGTTCGATATAGTCCTTGGCATTTTGATCAATGAGACTAACCGAATACCATAATCCACGCTTCATGCCCTGAGATGTCGCGAGTGAAAATAGAGGTTCTAGTCCGCGAGGGAATCGTTCTGGGCTCACATCGTTTTGACCTAAGAGAGTCTGCCACCCTTCATCAATAGTAAGCAAATTCATTCCATTACTGGCAGCAAGAGGAATGATGTTTTCCAACGTGCGTGCATCGATAGCCCCAAACCATGGTACCCAGGTGTTATAAATCCAATTGGGATTTTGCTCGCTTTTGTAGTGAGCAATCCGCTCACGAACATACTTGGGAATACGCCAATGCGGATCGAAAGCGGTATTGCGTTGGTAAAAAAGTACCGAGGCTCCTGCAGTAGTAAAAGTTTCTTGCGGAGCAAGCGTGCGTTGAAAGGGGAATAAGTCCGTATCATACATGGCAGCAAAGCTGGGATGCCACATTCCTAGTTGACCGACCTCTGTGCGCCTCATATTACCAGGCGCTTCGTTGAGAACAGCCCAACCAATGCCAGTCTTTGCGTTTTCTAGCATAACCAGCACATCATTCACTCTGCCTGTGAAGTAGGTTTCCCTGGGTTGTTCTCCATAGCCGCCAAATGCAATGAGGTCACGCTCAAGTCCTGGAGTGATCATGCCGCATGAGATAGTTAGATTTTCCAAAAGAATATTCGTGTTGCCAGTATTGGTAATCGTTAAAAACTGACGGATAGCGGGTTGATCTTTAGCAAGTTCATAGTGCACCGTGATATTAAGCGGTGCTGTTTTTGCTTTGAATGTTAATTCCAGTGTTTGTGTTCCATCCGACAGCTCAGAACGGCGGCTGTCTTTAAAGCTTACGTCTTGGCTGCTGCCGGAAATGGATTTTTTATCTGCGCTTAATTGAAATTCATTACATTGATCAAGTTGCGGGTCAATAAAATTATGCCCTGTGCTCAAGTCTTTCCAGGCGAGAACTTTAAGTCCTTGTTTGCTATTAAAAGTAATACGTTTGCTTATCATTCCGTTACTGATGTCCCAGGTTTTTGGGCTGGAAGTTTGCTCTGCAAAAATATTTCCGTTCAATACGAGAATGAATAACAAAAATAAAATGTCTTGAACTTTGTTTCTCACAACAGACTCCTTGTTTTTCGCAAACAACACTAGGACTTGAACCTAGGACCAAGAAATTATGAGGAGGTTAGAGGAATTTTCTGGGGATGTCTATTTTTTTCTAAATTATTAATTTAAAGTAAATTTTGGTTGAGCAGGGTTCTGTGAGAGGCTATGAAATGCTGCAATTTTCTATAGTTTTCTTGGCACGATTACACCAGAATTACACACAGATTCTCCCCCCATTATTTTCTTGCAGAAGTGAAAAAAATTTTGATAGTATGCTATGTCCGTGATGATCTCGGGTTCAAGTTACTGGGTAAGAGATTTGTAATCCCAGGGCGTCAGAACATGCTATTTAATAGCTCTTATCCTAATAGGAGCGCCAATCTCAGTGGTGACATCACGGACATTCTTATAATTGTATTCCCTTTGCATGTGTTTCAAGTGAAAACCTTCCGTCTTCATAATTCAAAATGGCATATCCATCTTTCGCGTCTGGTAAATTAATATTCCACATTTTTTTAAACCAATAGTCTTTCTTAGGAACATCTCGTTTAATAACTTCAAATGCCAGCAATGCTTCTCCTGAAAGTAATCCTAATTTAAATTGTTCCTCAATTAAACTAATGTCGACGTTCAGCCATTCCAATGCCTCATTGAGCTCGCGTATGGTAAATTGATTCCAAACGCAGGTGAAAGGTGCGCCCATATGTCCACTAATCCAGAAATTAGGCATCAAGTTCGATATTAATCGTGTTAGCAATGGTTCTTTCCCGGGGCTTACATGCGAAACAAATATGGATGGTTTTCCTTTATGCATAACACTCTTATACAGCACACCAAATTGATGCAGAGTAGACCACACTTTTCCACAGCGTCCCGCGATAGGTTGATCAAAAAGCTTTTTGCTCATTAAAAAATTACCGCCAAGTCCATAGAGTGAAAATAAAAGTTCATCATTATTTTCAAATTTATAAAAATGATTTTCATCCAGCATAAATAAATTGTTGATGTACAAACCACCTCTGATATTTTTTAAAACTTGAACGTCTTCATGATTTCCCCAAACGGCATAGACAGGTACAAGAAATTTTTTATTACCTGAAATGTAATCAGAAAAATCGCCTAAAAGGCGATGATTTTTTATAATATCAATTAATTGTTCTCGATTTGTATTCGCATCAACTGGATATTTATTTCTGAGAGCAGAATGAGTGATTAATAGGCGCAATTCTCGGTGACTTAATCGATAAACACTACGTTCATCATAAAAGCCAAAATCACCAGCGTGAATGACTAAATCAGCATTTGTTTGATGAGCGATCTCATTTATAGTGTCCAATCTTCCATGAGTATCACTTAGCAATAGAATTCTTCGCATTAAGAGCACCATTATGACCATCTGAGCTCAATGCCTGGTCACTAAGAATTATATTTCAATTTCCATTCTGAATTGACAGTATATTGAACTTCTACCAAATTAAAACCTCAGAAAGGTCTAAAATACTTAAGCAGCATGAACAAAATTTAGATGATGTTTCTTGTTACGTTTTCTATCTTCAATCTCAATTCGCTCATCATTTTTCTCAAGAATAACTTTATAACCGCAAGCCTGAACGATGCTGACAAAATTACTAATCTTCAAATCATCTTGTTTGCCCGAACGTATTTTCTGGATAATCGTTGGTGATAAGCCAACTTCTCTAGCTAAATCTCTCACTGAGATTTCATCTTCTTCCATGATAGCAATTAATAATTCGGATAATAAAAATTCTTTGTAGCTTTTCTCAAACGCCTTTTTGAAGCGAGCATTTTTCATTTCTCTTTCGTAAGTAGATATGGTTTTTTTGGGCTTAGTCATAGTATTCACCTTGTTTAACTCGGATTTCGTAATCACTTTTAATTTTCATTGCGCGCTTTTTTTCATTGGTTGGCAGCTTGGGTTTTTTCTTGCGAAAAGCACTGGTCACAATTATTTTCTTCCCTACATAGAAAAAACACAAAAACCTATCAGGTTTTGGTTTGAAGGCATAAAGATGGTCTCCTTCGTAATTAAATTTAGTATCATCTTTGATTTCGCCCATGTCACCCATTCTCTTAAATAATTGCATTACTTTTATTCTTTCTTGAGTGGTTAAAGAGGTATAGTATTCAAGCGCTGTGCTTTTTCCTCGAGAGTCATAATACCACTCAATAGTAAATTTATTGCCAGGGTAAGCAATGTATTCCTTATTCATAAGTGTACCACTTTAGTTATACGAGCGCCAATTCTATAAAAAATAAAATTATCTCGCAACATAAAAATATATTAATAAACAAAATCTTAAGGGATAGAAGCTTTGCCGATAGAATTTATATCAGTATTTGCTATTTTCCTCATTAATTAACTTAATTTCCTGAGGATATTCGGTTTGCTTTTCATTAATAGTCTGAACAACTTTTATTGCATGATGCTCTTTGGGACGCATCTCCACTTCCCATTAGTTGAGAAGTGAATGATTGCAGATTGCAGAATGATTGCAGGGTCGCATCTCCACTTCCTACAAGTTATGTTATTTCAACTCTTTACTTGTAGGAAGTGGAGATGCGACCCTGCAATCTTCTGCAATCTTTACTTGTAGGAAGTGGAGATGCGACCCTGCAATCCGCTTCTTTTTGCGAATTAATATTATCTTAAGGTTCATCGGGTAAACTACACAACTACTTAAATAGCATAGAGACCCTCTCTTCATGAGCGTCGCGCGTGATAAAGCTGAATCTAAAGAAAATACTATATCGATAGTACATGTGGCTCAACGCCATTGGCATCATATTGAACCAAGAATTCCTGAGGAAGATTTGTTGAGACATGCTGTGGTGTTTTTTCATGAAGATATCAGTCAATCACAATTTAATATTGCTTTGACAATTATTGCTAACCGAGGTGCGTTTGTTTTTAACGAAGGTTTTACAGAAATTCAATCACCTGAGTCTCGTGAAAGCGACGCTAATAGAACTCGTTTAGCTAAGATTAAACAAGTTTTCCCAAATGGTTTCCCGGCTCATTACAAAGATTTAACATTAGATCAGAGACAAATGCTAATTTACTTCCCAGCGTCAAGTATTTTACAAAATTTGGGAATAATAGATTATGTTTATCCAACGACGACAGAAGAGGGTGCATATAATACAGAAAGAAATTTGAAAAAAACGAATTATAATTTTCATTTAAAGTTAGCTCGCAAATTAGTTGGGCTTTATAAACCCACGGACCATAATTCAGCTATTCATAAAGTTATATACGATGATCGAGAAGAGCTTGCTTTGAACCAAGTAGTTGAGAACTGTGGACAATCTTCACAGCTAGTCCTATTAATATATGGAGCAGGCCATGATTTTGAAAAAGCCGTTCAGCAAAGATCAAAAAGTTTAAATATGGTTTATTTGGGAAGGATAGAGACTTCTGATATTACTAAAAAACTTCCTCGCAAACATCTTCCAATGGGTGCTGTGATTATTCCAGGGCAACAATATGAGATTCCCGTATTAAAATTTAAAGATATTTTAAGCCGATACCGGACTGTTTATTCTTCAACAAGTATGTTTGCCAGTGGATATCAAAGTTCAGCTATGAAAGCACTAGCAAGGTTGCTTAACCAGGCAGAAGTAAATCATCATGCTCAAATAGGTTTTATGGACATTTATGACGTTATTGCGAAAAGCGGTGATAGTCAATTAAATATATTTTTAATGGGAGAACCATTGGATCTACTAATTAAAACCGCCACAGATAAAGTGATTCTTGATTTACATAAGGTTTTTAAAAGCTTTACTCCGGCTAAATTCGAGGAGCAAGAATCTAAGTCTTTTGCACCGCCGCGTTCTCCTTAAATACCCAATAACACACTAATACTGCAATGCGCCTATTCCGATTGCCCACTGTGACGGCACAGCGATCCAAGCGATGGCGGTTACAAAACAGCACCCATATCCCGAAAACGCAAATCACAACGATTGCAGGGTCGTATCTCCACTTCCTACAAGTTATGTTATTTCAACTCTTTACTTGTAGGAAGTGGAGATGCGACCCTGCAATCCCCGACCCTGCAATCCCTAAACATCAAGGTTGCGTCTGTCCGCTGCCGCCTGACCACCCACTCACAACGTCCTGGTGGACATGAGTAGGTGGTCAGGCGGCAGCGGACAGACGCAACTGGCAGTGCAGGAGATGACTGAAGATGGGAATACAGACGAAATCAGTTTTGAATTGTCCATGATTAAACAATACTAGATAAATAGACGCCTATCAGTATTTGTTTCCATTAATTAACTCATCTTCCTGTGAAAAATCAATTTGTTCTTCTCTAGTTACATCGGCTTTTATTTTTGAGTTAGCTTCATTGGGAAGATCATTTAATTTATCGTCCCGCACATGTGTATAAAACGAATGCCAAAAACAATTGCGTAACATAAAAATTTCCTTATCGGTGAATATTGATCGAAATGTTCAATTTTTAATGCGATGTATGATACAACATAAAATGTTGTTTTGGAATATCATGATCAACATTTATTGTTGTTTGGCTAGTCTTTTATCAACTTTTTTTGTTGATCTGACTCTTTTATTGTGATATTTAATGGGTTTTTAAAGGAATTAATTTTGATATGGCTATTCACTCGGCTCAATCTAAGGCTAACCGCCTTCGAAGCGCAAGAATTATGGCTGGCCTTTCTAGAAAAGAAATGGAAAATTTCGGTATTCCTGAAAATACTCTTCGAATGTGGGAGCATCCACGTGATCAAAGCAGCGGCCTTACAGAAAAAGGTGCGAGTCGTATTGTTAATGCATTAAAGGAGAAAAATATTCTTTGTACTGTAGATTGGCTTCTTCGTGGGGTAGGTGATGGTCCTAAAACTTATCAAGAAATAAATGACCAAATCATTGAACCCTTACAAAATTTTTTAGAAGTTCCAGCGGTGGATTGGGGTGAAGAAGAAATTATTTTGAAAGAAATTGAGACTTTCTGTCGAGTTAATCCTGATCCTGCCATACTTCGCGTAAATGATAATAGTATGGCGCCTTATATTAATAGTGGAGATTATGTCGGTGGCAATAAAAAATATGGTAATGAAATTATTAATTTTATTGGAGTAATATGTGTTATTGAGTTATCTGATCATGTTCAGATTTGTCGGCGTCTGGATAAAGGAAAAAAAGGATTGGACACTTATACTCTTTCATGCATTAATCCTATGGCTAGCATTGAATCACCTGTTTTGTATGATGTTCCCGTTTGTAGTGTTGCTCAAGTAATTTGGATAAGAAAAACAGAATTGGAATCAACTAATCAATCTTATGAGTATCAAAATGCAAAAAATAATTATTCCCAAAAAAAATCAATCAATCTTGTATAATGATTTTGCTAAATCTGCCACGCTCAGCTTTGAAGCAATTTGTAAACAGCTTGAAATACAGACTTATTGCACGTATGTTTCCTATGCTTTTGAATTGAATAGCTCCCAAAGAATTCATTACTATAGTAATAAAGATTGGCAAACAACCTTTGTGAACGAAGGCTTAATTAACAACTGTCCGCTAGTCTTATTTGGACGACAAAATACCCATGCCAAAATATTATGCTGGAAGAATTTGGCATCGGGCATTGGGAAAGCGCAAAGACGTGTCATGCAGGCAAGAGTGAGTCATAATATTGGAAATGGAGTTGGTCTACAACAATGGGTATATGGAATGAGGGAAATTGTGACATTTGCCTCTGATCCTCAACATGAAGATTATCCGCAACTTATTTTTCAGAATCTCGCTCTTTATAAAAAATACATTTTTCAGTTAAGAACTATTGCTTTAGCATCAATGATGACCCAAGGATGGTTAACATCAAATAAAATAATAAAACATTTTGAAAAGATTAATTTCGAGGCCAATCAGGTTACCATACATTAATTTCATCTGCGAGAAAAAATTATGAATATTATCCGCCAACATATTTATACACACACTATACCAATCCGTTGGCGAGATATTGATCCTTATAATGTTGTAAATCATTCAGTTTTTTTTACTTACCTTGAGGAAGCGCGGTGGCATTGGTTTTATAATCTTGTGCTACAGAAAGCAATTAAGTGCACAACTCCTATTATTGATGCGCATATCACTTTTAAAAAACCATTAACTTATCCTGGCTCTGTGTTAATAAAAATTTATTCAGAATTACCAAGTACTAAAAGTTGGACTATTTATCATGAGATTTTTTCAGAAAAAAATCCTGATATTCTTTGTGCTGAAGCATCAGTTAAGTTTGTTTGTTTTGATCCAGTTTCTAATAAGGTTATTCCTATACCAGAGGAGTTGATGTCTCATATTTATCCTCAACAGGCTTAATATACGAAAATAAAACAATTAATAAAATTTTAGAAAAAAAATAACATAATTATGAATATACCTTATGAACTGACTGAGGTTGAAACCCTCGTTGATTTACTATGTAGAAGATCTTGCTTGCATTCAAATAAAATAATTTACTCCTATATAAAGAATGGAGTGGTGCAAGAGTCTCTATCTTTCCGATCGCTTGACTGCAAGGCTAGAGCTATAGCTGTACAATTGCAAGATTGCTCAAGGTTTGGTGATCGTGCCTTATTAATTTATCCACCTGGTCTCGAATACATTGCGGCATTTTTTGGCTGTTTATACGCAGGTGTTATTGCTGTTCCCACTTACCCACCAAAAAGAAACCGAGCTGATCAGTGGTTACAATCCATTCTCCAAAATTCAAAATCAACATTGGTTTTGACTAATGGGGATATCTTGGCTGATATTAAGAAATACCTGGAGTGTGGTACTACTTTTGAAGGTATCTCATATGTGACAACTGATAATATTGATATTGAATATGCTAAGAATTGGAATAAACCTCAAATTACAGCTAAAACACTTGCCTTTTTACAATATACCTCAGGATCAACTTCGTCTCCTAAAGGTGTCATGTTAAGTCATCATAATTTATTGCATAATCTCTCTTTGATTTATCAGGCTTTCGAACATTCAAGTGAAAGTCGGGTTGTTTCGTGGTTGCCTCCTTATCATGATATGGGATTAATTGGTGGTATATTGCAACCACTGTATGCTGGAATGTCGGCATTTTTAATGTCGCCAACGTGTTTTATTCAGCAACCATATTGTTGGTTAAAAGCAATTTCAGATTTTAAAGCAACAACCAGTGGTGCTCCAAATTTTGCTTATGATCTTTCCATTCAAAAGATTTCTCAAGCGCAAAAAGAAACACTCGATTTAAGTTGTTGGGATTTGGCATTTACAGGGGCGGAACCTATACGGCATGATACATTAGAACGATTCTACAATTCATTTAGTATTTGTGGATTTCGAAAACAATCTTTCTATCCTTGTTACGGATTAGCTGAGAATACTTTGTTTGTAACTGGTAAAGTAAAAAAAGAATTGCCAAGCGTTGCTATTGTCGATACTGATTCACTTTTGCAACACAATATTAAATATTCAACAATTCACGAAACTACAAAATTAACTCTTCTAGTAAGTTCTGGCTGTGCTTTGCCGGAACAAAAGATTAAAATAGTTGATCCATTAACGACTTCTCTTTGTTTACCTGATCAAATCGGAGAAATCTGGATATCTAGTCAAAGTGTGGCTAGTGGATATTGGAATCTTCAGGTAGAAAATGAGCGCACTTTTAATGCTCGTCTACCAGGTTATGATGATAAATTTTTGCGCACAGGTGATCTTGGATTTATCCATGAAAATGAATTATTTGTAACCGGCCGCATTAAAGATTTAATTGTTATTCGTGGATTAAATTACTATCCTCAAGATATTGAGCTTACAATTGAAAATTCTCATACAGCTTTACAAGATAATGCATGTGCTGCATTTTCTATAGAAATTGATAATGAAGAGCGACTTGTAATAGTGCAAGAAATTAAACGTACTTATTTTCGAAAATTAAATATTGAGGAAGTAATTAGTGCGATCAGTCATGCAATTTTTATAAATCATGGTATTTCAGTATACGCAATCACATTACTCATGCCTGGTGCAATTCCAAAAACTTCAAGTGGAAAAATTCAACGCAGTAAATGTCGCTTAAAATTTATAAAGAAAGAGTTTGGCTCAATTGCCGAATGGATACAATCTAATAATATTTCATCGGCAAATAATTTCAATCCCTGTTCCACTAAAGATCATCAGCATAGGTTGATGATTAAGGATTCTCTGCAAACATGGCTTGTGTCTCGACTGGCTTCTTATCTAAAGATTAACGTTTCTACCATTGATGTGGAAAAACCTTTGAGTGAGTATGGTCTCGATTCTTCTGTTGCGATTAGTCTCACCTGTGAACTTGAAAAATGGTCTGGATTAAAATTCGAGCCAACGCTTTTTTGGGATTATCCCACTGTAAAAGAATTATCTAAACACGTAAGTATGCATAGCACCAATCATTTATAGTAATCAGAGATGTCCGATGCTTAATATTATTAATATTAAAAATAGCGATTTAAATAAATCAGTTGTACGGTTCAATCCCTTTTTGCCAGAGTTCCACCAAAATCCGTACCCCTTTTATCATCAGTTACGTATGTTTGATCCTACACATAAAAGTTTTTTTGGCGCATGGGTGCTTACACGCTACGCTGATGTTCGAGCAGTATTGCGAGATTCACGTTTTAGATCAGATGAAGTACCTAATCAAATTAAGGATAAAAAACGATATTTTAAAGATCCAACATCGGTATTAACTTTGGCGACAATTACAAGTAAATGGCTTTTTTTCTTGGATCCTCCAGATCATACCCGGCTGCGTAGCCTTTTAAATAAATTTTTTTCTACTCAGTGGATTGAGTCGATGCGGCCACTTATTCAGAGCACAGTCGATGATTTACTCGATAATGTGAGATATCAAGGATATATGGATATTATTGCTGATTTTTCTGCCCCTTTGCCGGTGATAATAATAGCTAACATGCTTGGTATTCCTTCGAGAGATCACAAGCAGTTGAATCAATGGTCAACCATGTTGTCCCGTATTTTGGATCCTCTTTTATCTTTAGAAACTTATGAAGAGATGGGGAAGGTTGTCATACAGTTTAAAAAATATCTTCAGCAACTTATTGCTGAGCGCAGGGTTCGTCGGGAGGACGATTTGATCAGTCGACTGATTATTATCCAAGAGGAAAATCGTTCATTTTCAGAAGAAGAATTACTGGCCACGTGCATGGTGCTTTTTGTTACAGGGGAGGAAACAGTGGTTAATCTAATTGGAAACGGGATGGCAGCCTTGTTCCAACATTCTCAGCAAATGGAAAAATTAATAAACACACCTTCTCTTATTAAAAATGCTGTAGATGAATTGCTGCGATATGATAGTCCTCTACAACAAACGGCTCGCATTGCAAATTGCGATATTCGGATAAATAACAAAGTTATACGTGCTGGCGAAAAGGTATTGGTTTCTCTCGGAGCTGCTAATCGTGATCCTGATCAATTCCATAATCCAGATATTTTAGATATTGAGCGTATAAATACTCAACATGTTGGCTTTGGTGGTGGTATCCATAATTGTTTGGGCATTACATTAGCTCGTGTTCAGGCTCAAATTGCGATTAATAGTCTTTTGCAGCAATTGCCGTTGTTAAAATTAAATATTAACAGACTAGAATGGCAAGAACATATTGCCTTGAGAAGATTGAAATCTCTACCGGTAAAATTTGAGGCGATCAATTCGTTAAATAAATATAGTGGGCTTAGGTAATAGCGATATTTGTTACTGGAGTAAATCTATTTTTGGATTTTCAGCATCTCTTCCCGTTCGCTGGCGCCTGACCAACCAATAAAATCGTGGGACGATTATCGGTTGGTCAGGCGCCAGCGATTTGCGGCGATCACTTCATGTTTAAAATTTATGTACGTTTTGTTCTGGTAAGTGAAGGGATATTTGTAACCAATTGTTGCCCATTTTCTGCTCGTAAGTAGCGAAGGTTTTCTTCTTCTCTATCAAATTGCCTGAAAATTCCTTTAATTCTGCTTTTGGTTCCTTGCTTGAATGAATTTAATTCTTGAGGAGTTTTTGCACTAGATTGATGAGCGTAAATAGCTTTCCGTACCTCAAATTCCGTGTCTTTTAATTCAGATTTTGGTTTGCGTTGAGCTACCAGTGAAGAATAGATGCTAAGGCTACTCGACAATTTTGGATCACTTTCCTTATATTCACCCGCCATATCTTGTAATGCTTTAGCATTTTGTTGGGTTGTTCTTGGTAATGTTCCCGATTTAACCCGTAGTTCCTCAAATAAATCCTTATCATGTTCCGCAATGATATCTAGTCCTTTGCTGAACATAATCTGAAATTTCTGGCTCATTAAAACTTCATTGCTGATGGCTATCTGCTGCACACAGTTAGGACCATCTCCCGAAGCGATGATTTTAGCAGCATCAGGGAAAGAAGCATTGATCGCATCAACCAAAGCCATCGCATCATGCATTTCTATACCAAGGAAAAAATCAGTTTCCGTCGTAAAACCTTCATAACGTTTGGCAGCTTCATATTTTGTGCTCGTTGGTTTAGTTTCAATACCAAAGGCTTTTAATAAAGCTCTTTCGACAAAAGGGCTTTTTCTATTGATGCGAGGGTCTGCGGTTTCAAATGCTTTTTGAATTGCTTCATGAGTATGGAATTTTTTTTGGGTTTGTAGTTGATAATTTCTCAAAATTGTTTGATTAGACACCATTTCTGAAAGTACTTTTTGGTACTCAGTTGAGAACAAAATTTTATAAATTAGTGTTGCGTTGAGCCGCATTGAATAAGTAGTAAGAACAGTTTCTTGTGCAAATGATACGGATGCAATTTGTTCAGCTACATTAGGCTCTTTTTCATTTAGTAAGCGAATAAATTTGAGGAAATTTTCGAATGATAAAGCTAAATGTAAGGAAAAAAAGCCGGGTTCAATATGCAAAGCTACATTAATAACTACTCCTCTTGATTGTACACTTTTAGTGGCGGTTAAATTCTGGTCACTCATTTGTTGTTGCCACCGACAAAAACCTGGAAATTCATCGATGCCAACAAAACGCAACAGTGAATGTTCGAGAATATCTGAGGCGGTGTCTATGTCATATTTATTTACTAAATGATTATATGATGACCAGATATCCTCGAAATCATATTTCTTGCCAGGAATAAATATGAATAGGTTATCTAATACAAGATGTTGCTCAGTTTCTGGTGAGATAGTTAATTCAATACCAGATTGCTTAGCATTTGCAATTAAGTTGCGAATTACGGCTAATTTAAATAATAGCAGAGAGACTTGTGGTGATGTTTTGGCGCGCGCTTCTCGATACCTCAGGTCATGCTCTTTTGCAATGAGTAACGCTTGAATTTTGTTTAAATCTTTCCCCAAATCTTGATTAGATGTGAATTGTTCAAATTGACCAGATAATAAATTTTGTAAGGCCGCGGAAACTTGTTGTTTATCGTGTTTCTTTAGAATGGAAGTTAATTCTGCTGCAATGAATGTCTGTAATTCCTTAAGCCAAGAACCTTGCTCTTGTGCGAGTCGATCACTTAATGCTTTTAGCTGCTGTTCATGATTTTGATCTACTTTTGATTCTTTTACCTCGGGTGTGTTTCCGGTTTCTGGCTGAATGGATTTTCTTAGCATTTCGTGGATTCCTATTATTTAAATATTTCTATTCGACACACCTTCGACACGTTGATCTTCTAATGTGTGCGGCTTCTTGTAACCTATTGATTTTTAACTGGGCCCACTAGGACTTGAACCTAGGACCAAGGGATTATGAGCCACAACTGACCTAATACAAGTTATTTTAAATCAATACCTTACGGTGTTTCAGCTGTAACAAACCCTACAAATAACGACGATGATTGTAAGGGAATTTACTTCGGCGTGCTACAGTTTTGCTACAGTGAGTTTATTTAAAGTTGGCTCAGAAAATTAATCGATATTTATTAAAGTGCATTGGATTTTTTATAGAGTATTTTCGTATGGAAAGAATGATTGATCAGTGGTTCCCGCCAAAAATTTAACCGCGGACCCATAAGGGTGAACGCAAAATAAAAAATAGTTTTCGTAATCTTTTTTTGATATTTTGCAGCCATCTTATGAGAGGGAGTATCTAAGAAGAAACTTAATTTATATAAATTTAAATTCCTGTAAACTACCGACTATTTAGACAAAAATTACTAAGAGCGCGGGTTTATCACAAATCAACAAAATCGAGATGGGGAAGGTGATGAGAACATCAGCATTAGAATCTGGTCACGATGAATCAAAAGGTGATTCAAGCACTAGAACAGACAATGAAGCGGGTAAACTTCGTACACTAATTAAAGAGTTAATAACAGAATACGGGTATGGGAATTGTCAGCGCTACAAGGAGAGTGGCATTGCTATAACCCGACAATGTCTCACTCTTCTGAACGAACTGCTTAAAGCCCGTAAAGTGGATGAGCTTTGCGAATTATTAAAATTACACCCAGGAGAAATTAACTGCTGGACTTTCGGCCATTGTATAGCACACCATTATGAGGAAGGCACAGTCCAACAATATCTCACCCTCCTCAGCGAACTGCTTAAAGAAGGTAAAGGGAATGAACTTCGCGAACTATTAAAATTCCAGGATATGTACGGCTATACTATCGGTCATCTTCTTGCAGATCATACGAAAGAAAATACGGAAGTTACAATTCAACAATATCTCACCCTCCTGAGTGGACTGTTTAGAGTAGGCGGCAAAGAAGATGAACTTTGCAACCTATTAAAACTACAGGCATACGGTCGCTATACTTTCGGTGATTTGCTGGTGGATCAAAATCCAAAGATAGTTTATCAACTGATAAATAGTGGTCTATTGCCGAACGAAGAGTTGAAAAAATTCAAAGACAAGAAACAGGCTGTGTTTGATCATGTTAAAACACTACCCCTGGCTGAAAAAAAAGCAGCTCTCGATAATGCGCTGCATAATAAAGGCACTCTTTTGAGTCAGTTTTTTTGGCTTCCAAGAGGAATTCGACAACCAAATCCTAAACGGAAATGGACCATCTTGAATGCTGTTTCAAAAGAATTTAACAATCTTAAGGAGCTTGAGGAAAAACCAAAAAGTACAAACCGCCCTCGTTGAGCGGAGAAAAAATAGTAGCTCACCTGCAATAGAAATAAATTAAGAACCGACAAAAGTGGCCGGTCTTTAATTACTCTAATATGTTTATGTTGTAGGCGTAAACTCGATTCAAATTGCTCAACCAATTTTCTAGCTACTTTATGAGTTAAATAATGGTATTTATTTCTCGCGTTTACTATTTTTAATAAATGCTCCAATTATTCCGACTACCCCTGATGTGCCAATGATACTTCCAGCTATTTGCGCGCCATTGATTGCAGCAAGACAGCCACCCACAATTGTAAACACCGCAATAATTAATGCGAAAATTTGTGCTCGAGAGATTAGCGTATCACCTCTTTGTAAGCTATTTACTTCCGCAAGTAATTTTTGCTTTTCAAGTTCGCGACGATGATTACTCTCAGCTTCCGTCATTTCAATAATTTTCTGTATAAGCCCAGGTTGTGCTCGCTCATAACTTGCCAACATTTCAGGTGGCGGAAGTGGGGACGAGAACTGGGCAATTAATGTTTGAGAGTGATTTTGAACTTTGTGTGATTTATGGGTGTTTTGGATGTCTTTCGAATCGGTCATTATTATTCCTATAATGTTTTGTCTCTAATTGCTGAGATTCTATTGTTTGAAAAGCCTGCCACATATCAAGGCCAACTGATTGCCAATCATTCTTTAGAGAGGTGGAAACGGAGGAACATGGCAAAGTTACCTTTCGTTTATTTTCTTGTGGGAATAAAAAAAGTACAGAGCCAATGCCTTCTAATATTTTAGCTATTTTATCGAATTTTTTCATAAATACCCCCTTAATACCTTACTTATATTTAAGTTTAAATCAAAACATTACATCCTGCTATAACAGGAAGGTAATTAATTGGTTATCAGCCGATTTTTATTTTATATATTATCATTCACTATCAGATTGTTTTAAATCTAATCTGTGTAAAGTGTGCTCATATCTGCTACAGTTTTGCTACAGTGTGCGACTAGGTGATTAGAGAGAGTGTTTGTAACTTATTAATTATATTGAAATTCAATTTGGGCCCACTAGGACTTGAACCTAGGACCAAGGGATTATGAGGCTGAATTTTGGCTGTTTTAGGTGGTTTTATGTACTTCGACATATTTTGAAATAGTAAAAATCCTCTTGTTTTTAGCTGTTTTATTCTTATAATGCGTCCCATGGTCTTAGAATGAATTTTAATTATTCCTTCGACACATATTCGACACGTTTCCGACAGGGATAAATATGAAAATAACAAAATTAGTCGTGGATAAGTTACCGATTCCGGTGGGACAGGTTAAAAAAACAGCGCAAAAGCGATATTATGACGATATGCTGAAAGGTTTTGGTGTGCGCGTGACTTCTGGCGGAACAAAAGCCTTCTTTGTTGAAAAGTTGGTGGGTAATAAATTACGCCGGATTACTGTCGGCCGATATCCAGAATTAACAGTAGAGCAAGCGCGCAAAGAAGCGCAAAAAGTATTAGGAAAAATTGCCACAGGCATCGACCCGATTGCTGAACGGAAAGAAAAAAGAGCAAAATCAGTCACACTCAAAGAAGTTTTTACTGATTATCTGCTTGCCAGAAAAGCTCTGAAACAAACAACGATCAATGATTATCATCGTTTAATGAAAGAAACATTCTCGGATTGGCAAAACAAACCAATATTAGAGATCACCAAAGATATGATTGCGAAACGCCATGCCTTGCGTGGTGAAGCGAGTCATGCGCGTGCTAATTCTTCAATGCGTCTACTGCGCGCATTATTTAATTTTGCAGCGGGTCAGTATGAGGATGCACAAGGACGATCACTTATCTTAGAAAATCCAGTAAAGCGTTTGTCACACACACGCGCTTGGTATCGGATAGAACGAAAGCAGACTATCATCAGACCTCATGAATTACCTAAATGGTACAAAGCTGTGCAAGAGGTTAAAGATCAGCGTAGCACAGGAAAATCAGCTATTTTACGAGATTATTTTTTATTGCTCTTATTCACTGGATTGCGCAGAGAAGAAGCGCTTCAGTTGACCTGGGACAGGGTTGATTTAGAGGCAAAAACTATAACCATCACCGATACTAAAAATCATCAGACACATATTCTGCCTTTATCAGATTTTCTTTTGGATTTATTCAAGGCGCGCAAAGCAGAATCGATTAGCTCAACATCGCCATTTGTATTTCCTGGTGACGGCAAAACAGGTTATAACGTTGAGCCACGCAAGGTGATGAATAAAATTATCAATGAATCCGGCGTCACCTTCACGCTGCATGATTTACGGCGAACTTTTGTTACGATCGCTGAAAGTCTTGATATCCCAGCGTATGCTCTAAAGCGATTGTTGAATCATAAAATGAATTATGATGTGACTGCAGGTTACATCATTATGGATGTTGAGCGTTTGCGAGTGCCAATGCAGAGGATTACTGATCATTTGTTGAAGTTGATGGGGGTTAAGAAAAGTGCTGAGGTGATTGAGTTTCCTAAGCAGCTTGAACATACTCCAGAACTAGAGGCAGTTTAAAGGGATAAATATGACGGAGAAAAAATCTGGACGGTATGCTGTACCAGCGGATGAAGATTATGAACCCGGATCAAATAACGAAGTGCTTAAGAATTATTTGAGCATAAAATCACAATCTGATATGGAAGTGATGGAGACAAAAGAGCTAGAGCGGGCAGAAGAAGATGTCTCGGAGCTGTTTACCGAAGATCATAAATTTACAGCAGATAATGTTTGCAAGATACATGAATTGTGGCTTGCTAATATTTATCCATTTGCAGGTAAGTATCGAACAGTAAATATGGCTAAAGGTGGCTTTTCCTTTGCAGCAGCTAGTCGCGTAGAAGCGCTGATGTTTCAACTAGAAAGAAATTTTCTCGCAAAATATACTCCATGTAATTATTCAGACATGAAGCAGCTTGCATATGCTTTAGGTATTGTGCATGTTGAGTTTATTTTGATTCATCCTTTCCGTGAAGGTAATGGCAGGGTAGCACGTTTGTTGGCAGATTTGATGGCTATGCAAGCTAAGATGCCGCCTCTGAATTATGCATCTATCGATCAAACAGAAAATCCTCAGGGGTTTGATCGATATATTTTGGCAATACATGCGAGCGTAGATGAAAATTATGAACCAATTGTAGAGATTTTTAAGAGGCTGCTCGAACAGACGATTTAATATTCTTGTAAACTTTTTTATCTCTTCTGCGGGTGATTTTTATTGATGCATTTGTGCCAGTCTTGGGTTTAATACCTTCGACACCGGAAGACGTTCTTACCGAGCGTGCAATAAGGCGTTTGCGTTCCGCTGCGTTTTTGAGATAAGGATTGGTTTCAATGAGTGATTTCTTTTTCATAAGGAAATTATAGCATAATATTATTACACATGTTAATTCTAACGTTTTGATTTATATATTACTAGCCAAATATTATGCTTGCTTTTGCATTATAGAGGCTTCTGATTCGAAAGTTTTATAAAAGTGTTCTTTAAGAATGTTTAATTTTACTCTGGGTGAATTTTTAATGAGCTCCAAATATTGGGTGTGGATTAATTCTTCAATACCCCATGACATATTGATGTCATATTGACGATTATATATTGATAAATAATACCCATCTGCAGTCGTTTCATTTTTGTTTGCTTTGCAAAAAACTACTACGCCAAGAAGTCCCCACAACACTCTGTAGGGTAACATTAGAATATCTTTTCCCAAGAATATGCTATCTTCTTGGTGAAATCTAAAAATTTGATCAGATTGATCACCATGAATTAGGCTGCATCGAACTATATGATACAAAATTTCTTGCATTGAAGGATTATCATGTTGTTTGTCATGCGAATCAACAAAAGAAAAATTACCAAATGTAGATTCCTCAAGATTAATTCCTGAGAAAGACATTAACTCAAGTAACCATAGATATTCTTTTAGTAAATTTTGATAATTTTTTGCAGTGCTTTTATGACTGTTATAGTAGTTCTTAGCAGTCATATCTAGGGCAATGCATGCTTGCTCAAAAGCTAGCAAAAACTCTCTGCGAGTATATGCGTCTATTGCATATTTCACATGCTGTCCAATTCTTATCATAAAAACCTATGAATTTTCTGAACTTCAATTTAACTTTATCTTCCAATCCGATAAATCGATACTCCACAAAAACGAATATTCTCATCGGCTTCAATTAAAGGATATTGTGGATTAAGTGGTTTTAAATATTTTTTCCCGCCTTCAACAGTATACTGCCTTAAAATAGCTTCTTTCGCTCCAGGCAATACAATAACAACATAATCGTTATGTCTTGGATTTGCAGCTTGATCGACTTGAATAATATCTCCTTCACGAAAGCTAATCATATATCCAGAGGGTGCTGTCATCGCATCACCTTGAATACGTAAACCATAGTGACCTAATTCATCCGTGTAAAGGTGAGGCACATATTCAACTTGTTTTAATTTATCGATATCTTCCAGGTTGGGTAATTCAGCTATTTGTTTCCAAGTGAGAATAGGAATAGGATTAACAGGATTCATAGGATCAATTTCTTTAATCCCAAATTTAGCCTTCTCAGGTTCTTTGCTAGGATCAATACCATATTGCAACCAAATGGGATCAACTTGCAGGATCGCAGCAAGTTTTTGAAATTGTCTCGTCGGCGGCGTTCTGCGTCCGCCAAGATAATGAGCGATAGCACTAAGCGTTACTTCCATTTTTTTGGCTAGCATATCTTGAGTCATAGAAAGCTCTTTCAAGCGTTGCTTGACGCGATCAGGCCAACCTTTGAATAACTTATAATCAAAGCTCATTTATTTCTCACAGGTATGCTTAGGTGAACCCGATAATAGTACACATTGTATAGGTAAATTTCAAATTTACTTCTTGTTGTATACAAATAGTTAATATTATACTTGACTGGATATATACAAATAGTACTATCTGTTCTCTAATCAAATTTGCAGGAGCATATTATGAAATCTCATCCACAATCTCGAATTACCCTTATCAATGAATATGAACTAGCCCCAGACTGGGCGGTGTTTTCTCAAGAAACGGTTGCGGCTATCCGCGATTGTTCTTTGGCGACATTAGAACGTGACCGCTGGCAAGGTATTGGCATTCCATTCATCAAAATGGGACGCTTAGTTCGCTATCGAAAATCAGATATTCGTTTATGGCTGGAACGTCATCGTTCTATTCAATCAACTTCGATGGAAGCATCTTATGAGAATGTCTAGTTTTCTTAATGTTTTTCAGTCAAATGAAAAAAATAATTTTGTTCCATCTAGTTCGGAATGGCCGGAGCCAGAACCGCTAAGAAATACTTTGCTTGATGTAACACCATTGCCAATTTGTAATATCCCCGAACCTTATCGTGATTGGATAGCCGATGTTGCTGATCGAATGCAATGCCCACTTGATTTTATTGCGGTGGCTGCGATCGTTGCTACTGCTTCCATTGTTGGTACAGGTTGCGGTATTAAGCCAAAGCAAAAAGATGATTGGTTGGTGGTACCGAATTTATGGGGCGGTATTGTCGGACGTCCTGGGATGTTAAAAACGCCAGCGGTTGCAGAGGTCATGCAATTAATTAATCGACTCGAGGCAGAGGAGAAAAAAACTTACGATACGGCTATGACAGGATATTTAGCTGAATTAGATTTTCATAAAGCTGAAACAGAAGCGGTAAAAAATGGGATTTTCCAAGCACGCAAACAAGCACTAAAAAATAAATCTGAGCAACATTCATTGGAGGCGCAATCACTTAAAGAGCAACTTCGTAAAATAAAAGAACCACAAAAACCCATCTGGAAACGTTATAAGACGAATGATGCTACCGTGGAGAAGCTGAGTGAGTTATTAGCTGAAAATCCACGCGGTTTATTATTATATCGTGATGAATTAGTAGGCTTACTTTCTTCTTGGGAAAAAGAAGGGCGCGAGGGCGATCGCGCCTTTTTTCTCGAAGCATGGAACGGTGATGGTTCATTAACGACAGATAGAATTAGCCGCGGTACAGTGCATACAGAAAATTTATGCCTTTCTATTTTCGGTAATACTCAACCGGCAAAATTATCACGTTATTTATATCATGCTATTCGCGGATCGGATAATGACGGATTGCTGCAACGATTTCAACTCTTGATTTATCCTGATTTACCCAAAAAATGGCAGTTGATTGATCGTGTTCCTAACATTCAAGCTAAAGAACGTGTGGTGAAAATATTTCAGCAATTAACGACTATGAATTTTATAGCACAAGGTGCAAATAATAATTCTGATCGTTTCCCCTATTTTAGGTTTGATGATACGGCACAAGCGATGTTTAATTATTGGTTAACAGAGCTTGAGCAAACAAAATTGCAAGCGGATGATCATCCGATATTATTAGAGCATTTATCAAAATATCGCAGTCTAGTTCCGAGTCTTGCTTTGTTGTTCCATGTAATTAATATTGCCGATGGAAAACAGTCTAGTAAAATTTCTTCGGACTCTGTGACCACTGCAATTGCTTGGTCTATTTATTTAGAAAATCATGCGCGAAGAATTTATGGCATGGTAAATAATATTGCGCATCAAGCAGCGGCAAGATTGGCGAAGAAAATCCAAAATGGAGAACTTGCATCACCATTCTCAATTCGGGATATCTACCGTAAAGAATGGGCGATGTTGGATGACAAGGGAGTAGTGCAACAAGCTTGTGAGGAATTGGTTGATGCAGCATGGATTCGACAAGCTGCGCAAACGCATGAAATGGGAAGACCAAAATCCCAGATTTATATTATTAACCCTAAGTTGAAGATTCATAGTGAAATAGAAGAAAATTTCTTCTAAGAGGAGCCGACAGAACTGACAGAAGTGGTTTTGTCGGTTCTGTCGGGTGGTGGTTTCCTTGTTTGGGAATATTTTTTTCTGGTTAATTGGATGGGTAAATGAATTTCCCAAGCGATTAGCCAGTGAAAGCAAGGTTGGCATAGACCACGTCTATATCATGTTCCTCGCGTAAACGCCTGACCACCCATATACAACATGAAGAGAGTATCTGGGTGGTCAGGCGTTTCGCGAGGATTGACTAATGGTGGAGATTTTTAAACCTATGCTTTGAATTGCTTGTTGAAATTATCTGATCAAATCAACTATAAAATTCTTTATCACAAGGCAAATATTAATTTTGTTAATGCGCCATATATTTTGGAAAAATGAACGGCCAGCTACCCGACAAAACCGACAATACTAATTTTGTCAGTTTTGTCGGGTGATGATGCGTCCGTATAGAAAAGCATTTTTAGTGAAATCAAACGTCGAATTAGAATCGACACTCTACGATCTCGCAGCCCAATAAACGTCGAGGTTGCGCCTGTCCGCTGCCCCCTGACCACCCATTCACAACGTCTGAAGAGTGACTGGGTGGTCAGGCGGCAGCAGACAGGCGCAAGTTTTTTTATTTTAATTATGCCGCATCAGCCCATTTTGCTCTAACTTTAAGTCCAAAAGCATTTTTTATTGCTATTTCACCAGTTTGTCCATTGGTAAGAACTAACCGGGGTTGTGTAATAACGCTTCCACCTTGTTTGAAACCATAATTAATGAGATTAAATTGTAATGTGACTTGATTTTGGTTTGTTTCAACTGATTTAACTAACATAACTAAAGTGACAGGAAAATTGTCTACAATTTTAGATTGGGTCATAATAATGTTATTTGTTTTATCATTCATACTCATTGTAATAGTTTTATTGATATGAAGCGGTTTGTCATAAAATGATCCATTTGGCTCACTATCGAACTTAATGTTGAGCGTAATGTCTTTAGGCGGTGTGGAGGCGAAGAGAGTGGTTGTTTGTAATGATAGCACCCATAAAAATATTAGAAGAATATTTTTTATCATGGTGATTTCCTTGATTTGATTATACCGGATTAGTGCTGTGTAGTTCTACCATACATGGATTGGAAATTCTATAACCAATTAATTATCTTTTCTTTTGAGATTTTAGATGCCAGGTTACCGACATAACCGACAATATTATTTTTGTCAGTTTTGTCGGTAATGTTTATCTAAATAAAAAATACGATAAATTGCAAAAATGGGTCTCTCACCAGGTCTCTTAATGAGTAAGAGAGGTAGTTAGAGGGGTAAATGCCTCCGGAAGCCAGTAAACATCAGCATCTCTTCCCGATCGCTGGCGCCTGACCAACCAATAAAATCGTGGGACGATTATCGGTTGGTCAGGCGCCAGCGGACTAGGTAGTGATATAAAACCGTTGAAAAATGACATTGTCATAAGAAAATTGAGTTCTAATAGTTGTTAGAACCTTAACAGTTATGACATTTGATTCTTCCCGCCGTGAACTTAACGAACAAATGGAGACATTGTTGGAGTTGTGCTTTGTCTTGCATGTTGTTCTGGTGCGCTTTTCGGAGGCATCTTATTTTTCTTCTCTGAAAAAAACCATACGCTATGAGAGCTAATAAATGAATTTTGTGGTCTCTCTTGAACGGAAGTTGTTTGTTGCTTGTTTGCAGATCCATCCGTCATTTTTTGTTCTGCAGGAGCAGCATAATTTTGAGTTTGACAATCCTTAGGTACCCCAAATACTGCTGCACAAGGTGCCATTGCTATTCCCACGGTTAATCCTAAGGCTCCACAAGAAACTCCGCCTATATAGCCCCCTAAGCCTCCACATAATTCCAATTTAGTAACAACAAACCCAGGCGGATTCTTTGATGGTGTATGTAGTTCGCCACAATCATTAGGAATTATTCCACAAGTTACGCAAGAAATTGCACCTCCCACGCATCCGCATGTTATATTGTCTAAGCAGTTTCCAATGAGCCCTCCACCAAGCATTACCCCCTGATTCCAGCTAGCCAATGTGGTTTTGCTTACGCATGTTGCTGCATCTTCAAGTATGTTAGGCATTCTAATCTCCTCTTTGCTATTTATATTGAGCGAATATTTAAATGATATGACATAGATCATGGAGTTGGCGTTGCTTCGACACATCTTCGACACGCTGGACTTCGAATTTAGCCGCTTCTCGTAACCTATTGATTCTATTTGGGCCCACTAGGACTTGAACCTAGGACCAAGGGATTATGAGTCCCCTGCTCTAACCAACTGAGCTATGGGCCCGATGTGTCGGAATGATAGCTGGAACATCACAGAGTTTCCAGAGCTTTATCGCTATCTCACTCTTTCTCTTCTTCCATGAAGCTGCGCAATTGTTCAGCTCTGGAAGGATGGCGAAGTTTACGCAAGGCTTTCGCTTCAATTTGTCGGATACGTTCGCGGGTTACATCGAACTGTTTGCCGACTTCTTCCAGCGTATGATCGGTATTCATATCAATACCAAAACGCATGCGTAACACTTTGGCTTCACGCGGGGTGAGGGAACCCAATATCTTCTGCACCGCTTCGGATAAACCGCTGTTGGTGGCGGCATCGATCGGTGAAGTGGTATTGGTATCTTCAATGAAATCGCCCAAATGGGAATCTTCATCATCGCCAATTGGGGTTTCCATCGAAATAGGTTCTTTAGCAATCTTAAGAATCTTTCTCACTTTATCTTCCGGCAAGCCCATCTTCACGCTTAATTCTTCGGGTGTCGGTTCGATGCCAGTTTCTTGTAATAGTTGACGGGAAATACGATTCAACTTATTAATCGTTTCTATCATATGTACTGGAATACGAATGGTGCGGGCTTGGTCAGCAATAGAGCGGGTAATGGCCTGACGTATCCACCACGTTGCATAGGTGGAAAATTTATATCCGCGTTGATATTCAAATTTATCTACGGCTTTCATTAAACCAATATTGCCTTCTTGGATCAAATCCAAAAATTGTAAACCACGATTGGTATATTTCTTCGCGATCGAGATCACTAAACGCAGGTTCGCTTCCACCATTTCTTTTTTCGCGCGGCGGGCTTTTGCTTCACCGATCGATAAACGACGATTTACTTCTTTGATTTCTGCGATCGTCATTTTCATTTGCTCTTCGAGCGCAATCAGTTTTTTCTGAGAACGTTGAATTTCAGGAATAAATTCTTCTAAATTCCGTAGGTAAGGTTTGCTGTCACCTTGCGTCATCCACGCTGTATTGGTTTCATTGTTCACAAATGAAGTAATAAATGCTTTGCGCGGCATTTTCGCTTTGTTAACCGAGAGATCCATGATATGTCGTTCTTGAGAACGGATTTCATCTAACATACTGCGCATTTTGCGCGATAATTTATTAAATTGTCGTGGCGAAAGTTTGATGTCCATAAAACATTTCGCTAAAGCTTCACGTTTTTGAATAGTCTTCTTGTGTTTCACGCCATTGCGTTTTTCCGATGCCACGGCATCTTGATAAAATTCACGTAATTCAGCAAAACGTTGCTTGGCCACTTCGGGATCGAGCCCCGCTTCTTCGTCGAACAAATCTTCGGTGGTGCCGTCGCCGCCTTCTTCTTCCTCTTCCTCGAAGTTGACGTCGCCAACGACTGGTTTTTCTTTTTCGCCATTTTCATCTTCGGCGAGATTAGGCTCAACATAACCGCTGATGATATCACTCAGCCGCATTTCGCCTTTTTCTACTTGATCAAAATCGCCTAACACCTCAGCAATCATTTGTGGCTGATAAGCCAAGGTAGTTAACATCTGGTTCATGCCTTCTTCGATACGTTTGGCAATCGCAATTTCGCCTTCGCGCGAGAGCAATTCGACGCGACCCATCTCACGCATATACATGCGAACGGGATCAGTAGTACGGCCAAGTTCGATATCGGTAGCAGCCAGGGCGGTGGCCACTTCTTCAGCAACAATTTCATCGGTAGCAGCGGTTTCATTTTCAACTAAAATCAGGTCTTCCATTTCCGGCGCATCTTCAGACACCCGAATGCCCATATCATTAATCATGCTAATGATATCTTCGATCTGTTCCGGATCGGTTAAATCAGAAGGTAAGTGATCGTTCACTTCGGCATAGGTCAAATAACCTTGTTCTTTGCCGCGAGCGATCAGCTCCTTGAGACGGGATTTTTGTTGCTCTTGATTCATATTATTGGGTGATGCCACAGTGAATACCTCTGCCTTATGTATAGTACAGTTTGATTAAATATCAAGCGAGATAAAACATTCTATTATCTACTAATTTTTAACAAAAGTCAGCCCCACGTAATTAGTCATAAAATTACAGGTTTAGCTTCCAATAAACTCTTATTTATCTGCAATTAATTGAGTTAATTGTGATTTTTCTTCATCGGAAAGCCCTTGTTGCGCGGCCTTGGCTAACATCCGTTGAATAACTTGATCATGTGCCGATCGCGTTAAGCCGCGAATGGCTCCTAAAAATTCTTCTTTGACGCCAGTTTCTGGTATGACCAGCTCCCAGCTAGCGAGTTTGGCGAGCAATTTTTCTTCTTTTTGTTCGCGCCAAAATTCTAACAAGCCACCTGTAGTAAGGTGGGGGTGTTGCCGACAAATTTCAATTAACTTAATAAAAAAAGGATAAGCCGGTAATGATAGTTCCGGCAGTGGTTCAGAAATATGATGTGCTAGTTCAGGATGCTGTACTAATAAAATCAATGCTAAACGAAGCGGTGTTGTGGTTTGCGATTTTATTTGCCGTCCATTCGCTATTCTTTTGGCGCTCACCGATTGAGTGTGGCCAGTTTGCTGTTTTAGCTGCTCAGCCGTGATGCGTGCTTTTTTTGCCAGTTCATCGAGCAGCATTTCTTGCAAAACACCGGGTGCTAATTGTTTGATATAAACCAAAGCTTGCGCAGTAAAACGAGCGCGGCCATCCATGCTGCTAAGGTCTGCCTGCTGTAACTGGTGATGAAAGAAAAAATTGGTGAATGTCAGCGCTTTGCTGAGCTGTTCTTCGAAGCGTTCTTTACCTTCGCGAGCGACCAGTGTATCCGGATCATCACCTTCCGGCAAAAACATAAATTTGATTTGTAATTCATCATGCATCATCGGCAATACCACTTCAAAGGCACGCCAGGCAGCGCGCCGTCCGGCTTCATCACCATCAAAACAAAATATAATTTCATTGGTATAACGTAATAGTTGATGCAAATGATGGGGTGTGGTCGCTGTACCTAAGGTAGCGACTGCGTAATTAATCCCGTGTTGAAAGAGGGCGATGACATCCATGTAACCTTCGACGACTAACAAACGATTCAGCTTGCGGTTGGCTTGCAAGCTTTGATAAAGCCCATATAATTCCTGGCCTTTTTGAAAAATAGGCGTTTCAGGTGAATTTAAATATTTAGGTTCGCCTTGGTCGATTATACGTCCACCAAAACCAATTATCCGGCCGCGTCGGTCATGGATGGGAAACATGATGCGATCCCGAAAACGATCGTAATATCCACCGTCTTCTTTTTTGATTGTGAGGCCCGCTTGCAATAATTTTTGTTTATTTTGCGCGGTGTCGCCGAATTGTTGTAAGAGTTGTTCCCATTGTGCGGGAGCATAGCCTAGCCCAAATTGTTTGGCGATGGTGCCAGATAAGCCGCGTTGTTTTAAATAGTCGATAGCGCGCGGCGATTTTTTTAATTGTGCTTGATAAAATGCAGCGGCTTCAGCGGTGATCGCATAAAGCGGGGCAGTGGTATCTTGTTTATCTTCTTGATGTTGGGTGCGCGGAACTTCTAAGCCCACTTGTCGTGCTAAAGTTTCAATGGTTTCCACAAAGCCGAGATGATCATACTTCATCAAAAAATCAATCGCGTTGCCATGCTCGCCACAGCCGAAACAATAATAAAATTGTTTTGCTTGATTGACGGAAAAAGAAGGAGTTTTTTCGTTATGAAATGGGCAGCAAGCAAAGAAATTATTAGCGGATTTTTTCTTGATGGGAAGACGTGCGCTAATCAGATCGACAAGATCGACCTTGTCTAATAAAAGGCTAATAAATTCGCGCGGTATGTGATCCACTAAGGTTCCTCAAGGTCTGTTTATAATCCACCCTACCGCTCCTGGCTCCGTTGAATTATAAACAGACCTTTTCTTAGCCAGACAAGCGTTCCTTCACTTTATTACTCACGACAGACATATCTGCTCGGCCTTGAGCTTTTGACTTTACCATAGTCATCACTTTCCCCATATCTTTAGGTGAGCTCGCGCCGCTTTCTTGGATGGCGGCGTTGATCAATTGCTCAATTTCGGCGGCCGTTAGTGGCGTGGGGAGATATTGTTGAATGACTTTGATTTCTTTTTCTTCTTGCTGCACGAGGTCATCACGATTTCCGGCTTTATATTGCGTTACGGATTCGCGGCGTTGCTTGATCATTTTATCTAAGATAGCAATGACGTTTTCATCCGTCAGGGTAATCCGTTCATCCACTTCTTTTTGTTTAAGTGCGGCCAGAATCAGGCGAATGGTCGCCAGACGTTCTTTTTCCTGGCCGCGCATAGCGGATTTCATATCCTCTGTGATGCGTCCTTTAATGGCGGATGTCATGGTTTCCCTCAAGTCGGTTCTTTTTCTTTGTGGCCAGTACCGGTCGGTTGTTTATCACGTTCCAGCGACATTTGCTCGCGCAACAGTTTCTTTTGATAACGCTTTACAGCAGCCGCTTTTTTGCGTTTGCGCCGCCAGGTCGGTTTCTCGTAGAATTCATGTCTTCGCAAGTCGGACAAAATGCCGGCTTTTTCACAAAGCCGCTTGAAGCGGCGTAAACTTAATTCGAAATTTTCGTTTTCTTTAAGGCGTATTGTTGGCATATTGAATGCGTTTCTCCCACATTGGATTCTTTAGGAAGGCAGATTCTAAAGGGTTGTGAGGAGAAATGCAAAAGAAACTGAATAGAGGTGATTTTAAATGCGGGTGCTGGGTATTGAAACTTCATGTGATGAAACGGGGGTGGCTATCTATGACTCTGAACGAGGCTTGCTGGGCCATGATCTTTACAGTCAAATCAAGCTGCAAGCGCGCTTCGGCGGCGTAGTCCCGGAGTTAGCGTCCCGCGATCATGTGCAAAAACTGATCCCTATGGTCGAACAATTGCTCCATCAGTTACAGCTTAAACCGCAAGATATCCACGGTATTGCTTATACGGCGGGCCCGGGACTGGTTGGCGCTTTATTAGTCGGTGCAATGATTGGCAGAACCTTAGGTTGGGCCTGGCAAATTCCAACCATTGGCGTCCATCATCTCGAAGGGCATTTGCTTGCTCCATGTCTGGAAGAAAATCCGCCAACTTTTCCTTTCGTCGCCTTATTGGTTTCGGGCGGCCATACTCAGTTAGTAAAAGTGAATGGTTTGGGCCAATACGAATTGCTGGGCGACACTGTGGATGATGCAGCGGGAGAAGCTTTCGATAAAACCGCAAGATTGCTAGGCTTGCCCTATCCTGGCGGTGCTGCTTTGGCAGAACTTGCTTTGCGCGGGGATGCCAAGCGTTTTCATTTTCCGCGACCGATGGTCGATAGACCAGGACTCGATTTTAGCTTTAGCGGTTTGAAAACCAGTGCACGGCAGGCAGTGGAGCAAAATAATTTAGATGATCAAACCAAAGCGGATATTGCGAGTGCTTTTCAAGAAGCAGTGGTGGAAACCTTGACCATCAAATGCCGGCGGGCATTGCGCGAAACAGGTTTGACACGATTAGTCGTGGCGGGCGGGGTGGGTGCCAACCGCGCATTGCGCCATGCTTTGCAAACTATGGTGAAGCATGAGCAATCAGAAGTATTTTTCCCGCGTTTAGAATTTTGTACGGATAATGGCGCGATGATAGCTTATGTGGGTTGCCAGCGATTATTACGCGGGGAAAAAATAGGGATGGCAGTGGAAGTGTTTCCACGCTGGGAGCTAGGGTCTATCGACAATGCAACGGAGCCAGGAGCGTCAGCGACTGGTATATTTTAATCACCAGTCGCTGACGCTCCTGGCTCCGTTCTCAGCAATCAACCGGCCTTCTTCTTTTTCTCGCCGATTTTATCTTCTTTCCCATTCCATAAATTTTTAATATTCGAACGATGACGATAAACCACTAACACACCCATTAATACCACGGCCACCGTATAATTCATATTAGTAAAATACCAAGTGTAAAATGGCGCTAATATCGTAGCGACTAAAGAGGATAAAGCCGAGTAACGAAAAACGAGTGCTACTGCCAACCAAGTCACTATGAAGGCTAAGCCCAGCAGAAAATTGAATGCGAATAAACAACCGATTAATGTTGCCACACCCTTGCCGCCCTCAAAGCGGAAATAGAGAGGATAGAGATGACCAAGGAATGCAGCCACTGCAACCAGGGCTAAGCCGAAGGGAGGAATACCATACCATTTTGCTAATAGCACCGGGATTAAACCTTTAAACATATCGCCCAGTAATACCAGGAAGGCCGCTTTTTTTCCGGCGATGCGCAACACATTAGTGGCGCCGGGATTGCGCGAACCTTTGGTGCGTGGATCAGGATAGTCGAATAAATAACAAACAATGATGGCGCTGGAAATGGAACCCAGTAAATAAGCGATAAGAACACCAATAACAATGGCGGTAGGCATAATAATATTCTAACCTGAAAAAAGGAGAGGTAGTTTATCTTATTGATGTCTACGAGCGAAATGGTTAATCCGGAGTTCCCGCGCGGGAACTCCGGGTGGTTTATTTATGACCTTTAGGTGATTCGCTTTTGCTATCGCTACCATCAACTTTTTTATTAGCCACTTTTGTAGAAGAAACCGAAGATTTTCCAATTACTTGTTGATGTGCTCTATTCAGAGATTGTTGCGCCTCGCGACCCAAGGTTTCATAGATCTGGACTTTTTTACCCACGTTTTTGCCCAATTTTCGATCAGATGACGGTGATGATGGTCGTGAAACAGGAGTGGCCGGGGTTTCGGGCGACGATGAAAGTGAACTAGTCGACGTTTGATGCAGAAGATCATTCGCGTGCTTGTTTAGCTGGTCGCTGATGTGGTTGGTGTCATGATCAGAATGTTGTAACAACGGTGAAGTTGATTTTCTGCTGGGGGAATAAGAGCCCAGTTCAACACTGTCCCGGTACGATGAAAGTGAAGCGGGTTCATTGTCGGGGTGATCTTCAACATAATCTTTGGTATTGATCTGATGCGGAGGTGATTTTCGCTTAGCTGGTTTTTCAGATTGAAGATCGCTATCGCTGCTTGATTTTTTTATTGGTTTTTGGGGAGCAGAAAAACCAAAAAACTTTTTAATACTTCCCCATAATGTAATTTCGTGGGATATCAAATTATGATTAACAATGCCTGTTGCGAGTTGAGTGCAGGTTGCAGCAGCCGCTACTTTAAAAAGACTAGTGAAAAAGACTTTGGCATTCGTCATTAAAACGGCGGGTTTCAATGCCCCGAGTGCGAATGTCAGCGGCGGAAAAAATACACAGGCAACAATTAAACCGACAGTCGGAAGTAATCGCGCAGTGTTCCTAAATAATGAACCCAGGCTTTTTTTAATGGTGTCGCCATTAAGTGAAATAATGCCGCTCACTAAGTGGGTCAAGCCATCCACCCAGCGACGTGCATAAGATAAAGTCCGGCCAACATATAAGAAAATTTGTGATACTGCCCAGAGTGGTGATAATAGTGCAGCGCCTATACCAGCAAAGATACGCGTGCTATTAGACCAATTGCCATCGCTAACATGGGCATGGGCTAATGGTTTTTTATTGCGTGCAATATTAATTAGCAACTGCACTGGAAAATTAATAATACTGCCAATGCTTCTGATACCTACTTCTAAAAATGAAGAAATCCAGCCAGTAGCAATATTAACGATACCTATGCCAAGCGGAAAAACGGTTACCCAATCTGCTATTTTGAAATTTTTCGGCGGAAGTGTGCCAACTAAAGCAGTAAATGGCTTATCAATAAATTTTTCGGCTAGTTGTTGTGAATTTTCTGTAAAATACCAAGTCATATCATTCTGATAGTCTGTTCTCATTACAATCTGACAAACTGCGGACTTAACAGCACAGGGAAAGATGTTTCCCCAGGTGTAGCTGGCATTATTGTTCATTGGTTCGAAAACAATGGATGGCAGAATATTGTCGGTCGAGATTAGATCAGCTAGTTCTGCTGATTTTTTAAATTCTTTTGTTAGATCATTGCGTCTGGTTTTCATATATATCTCCGGTTGTCTTATCTATTTTCCTTTAGTATAGTCGATTCTCTAAATTAGTTATTAAGATAACCTTAGCAAAAAAGGCCCCTTTTATGCCTGCAGATGCCAATAATCTCGTTTGGTTAGACTTGGAAATGACCGGTTTAAATCCCGATCATGACCGTATTATCGAAATAGCGACTATCGTTACCGATCCACAACTAAATGTGCTAGCCGAAGGGCCAGTCCGTGTTATTCATCAATCCGATGAATTATTAGCCGGTATGGATGCGTGGAACACGCGGCAGCATAATTCGACTGGTTTAGTTGAGCGAGTAAAAGCCAGCACTTTAACCGAGGCCGATGCTGAGGCGCAAACCTTGGATTTTCTGAAACAATATGTGCCGGAAGGGAAATCACCGCTCTGTGGTAATAGTATTTATCAAGACCGGCGGTTTTTATTTCGTTATATGCCGCAATTAAATAAGTTTTTTCATTATCGGTTGCTGGATGTCAGTACACTCAAAGTGTTGGCACAAATTTGGGCGCCACAAATTGCATCAGGATTTACCAAGGAATCACGCCACCGGGCGCTGGATGATATTCGTGATTCTATTGCAGAATTAAGCTATTATCGCGATAAATTGCTTGATCCTATTGTGCGCAAAAGTTAGGATACAAAAAATTATTTCTCTTCTAGGGACAAAATTTTAATTCTTTGATTTATTTTGTCATTCTTATTATTTTTTCGCGAAGCGAATTAATTAAGCTGTACACGACAATTTTTGAATTAGTTAAATAAATACAACATTTCACTGACGTCATGCCAGCGAAGGCTGGCATCCAGTATAAATTTGATGCTGGATGCCAGCCTTCGCTGGCATGACACGAGTTAAATTCAAAAATTGTCGTGTAGAGAAATTATTTTTATAAGCCTAATTTCTTAATAGTATTTTAAGATTGGTACTGTAAACTACTCAAAGATTCGAAACTAAAGAGGTTAATAATATGCCAGCTCTACGTACGCACTACGAAGTTTTAGGAGTGTCTTCCAAAGCCACAGCCGATGAGATTAAAAAGGCTTACCGACAATTACTTTTAAAAAACCATCCAGACAAAAATAATCAGTCTGAAGAAAGTATCAAAAGAGCTACTGTAAATACTCAGAGAATTAATGAGGCTTATGAAGTTTTAAGAGACGAGCAAGCGCGTCGTCAATATGATGTTCAGCTAGCCGAGGGCTGGCAAGATGAGCCAATGCAGGATCAACAAGAGGCAGCAGCATTTGATCCACAACGCGAAGAAGAATTGCGTCGTGAACATGACTTGCGCAATGAAGAAGCGAAGCGTGCGCAAGATGCTCAGCGCGAAGCGTATAGACAACAGATGAAACAAGACCAACAGCGCGAAGAAGCGTTGCGTCGGGAACATTTACAACAACAAGAAGAAGTGATGCGTGACATAGATGCTCAGCGTGCTGAGCAAATACAGCGCCGTCGCGAACAACAGATTCATAATAGAATGCGTTTTGAACGCGATATTCCTATGGCCTCAATGGCAATGGGCTTGGGGATGGGTTTGTTCGCCAGACGTGTGTTCGTTGGATTTGCTGAAAGAGAAGAACAGATGCAACGTCCACTTTTCTTGCGTCCCAACGATATTTTTAGACCTTTTGTTTTGAATGTAAATTTAAATGAAGCAAAACCACACATTCATAGAGTATTTACTATTCATGGCATCAATGAAGCTAGCATGAAATTTAATCCGGTTCGTCGCAGTTTCATGGTTCAAACGTCACCCTTTTTAGCGGATCTTTTGATTCAGTCAATGTTATTGCAACAAATGATTCGTCCTATCCACCTCAAATTACGTGATGAAATGGAAGAACAACAAAATTCTTTCATGTTGCCGCGTATGGGCAGAGTGCGATAGTTAATTCTGTTGGGTGCTGGATTGTTGTTCCAGCGCCCACAATACATGTTCCCGTACTAAATCCGATGGATAATGCAAACGTTCTCGCAATGCGGCAATAATTTTCTCATCCTGCGGCGCATTTCCTAGCGCGACCGCAATATTTCTTAGCCAACATTCATAACCAATTCTTCTAATGGCTGAACCTTCCGTCTTTTTTAAAAATTCTTGCTCGGTCCAATTAAATAATGCCACTAATTCTGTACCGTCTAAATCATGCCGCGGCTGAAAATCTTTTTCTTTGGTAAATTTCGCAAAATGGTTCCATGGACACACTAATTGGCAATCATCGCAGCCATAAATTCGATTGCCCATTAATTCACGTAATGGAACCGGTATCGCTTCGCGTAATTCAATCGTGAGATAAGAAATACAGCGGCGTGCATCTAATTGATAAGGACCGATAATCGCTTGCGTGGGGCAAATATCCAAACAAGCGGAACAACTACCACAATGATTAGTCGCGGGGGTGTCGATGTTAAGCGGCAGATCAGTGAATATCTCGCCGAGAAAAAACCACGAACCACTTTGGTGATTTATCAAATTAGTATTTTTACCTATCCAACCCAGGCCTGCTTTTTCAGCTAAGGGTTTTTCTAAGACTGGAGCACTGTCGGTGAAAGCGCGATAACCATGTGAACCCACCTGCTCGGTAATTTTTTGGGCGAGCATTTCCAAACGTTTGCGGATGAGCGTGTGGTAGTCCCGCCCCAGCGCATAACGTGAAATATACCCACGTTCAGGTTGCTCCAGTATTTCACCCGGATCGCTGCTTTCAGGAAAATAATCCATGCGCACAGAAATCACTCGAATCGTTCCCGGCAATAATTCTTCTGGCCGCGAACGTTTGTTGCCATGGCTTTGCATATAATTCATCTTTCCATGAAAACCTTGCGCTAACCATTGCTGAAAAAATGGCTCATAATTTGCAAGATCGATATCAGTAATGCCGATCTGCTGAAAGCCGAGTGCATGGCCCCATTTTTTTATCCGTTGTTCTAGGTTTAATAGATTGTTGAGCATAGTGGGTATAGTTTAATATAAAAGGGGCACAGGGAAAAACTATGACAACGATGACTTTACCTATCTATCAAAGCACGCAAATCCGTGAATTAGAACGGCTGGCGGAGGAACGTTTCGGCATCTCATCGGAAGTTTTGATGCAGCGTGCCGGCAAAGCGGCCCTGGATTGTCTTTTACATCATTTTCCGCAGGCCAAGAAAATCGCTGTTTTCTGTGGTCCTGGCAATAATGGGGGTGATGGGTATGTATTGGCTCGACTAGCCCATGAACGTGGCATCCGTGTTACCGTGTGGCAAGTGGGTGATCATGGCAAATTAAAGAACCAAGCCTTGCACGCTTTTAATTCTTGCCAACAAGCGGAAGTGCGTATCCGCCCGTTTGGTAAAGAAATAGATCTGCAACATCCTGATGTGCTAGTGGATGCCATAGCCGGCATTGGCTTTCACGATAAACCGCGCGATGAAATGTTGCGGGCCATCGAAGCGATAGAACAACTGCGTCTGCCGGTATTAGCGTTGGATATTCCTACCGGTGTCGATGCGGATACTGGTCAAGTGCCGGGCAAGGCCGTGCGTGCGACGGTGACCATCACTTTTATCGGGCTAAAGTTGGGTTTGTTGACCGGTAATGGCGCCACCCATAGCGGTATCGTCAGCATGAGCGATTTGCAGCTACCCACCGAATTATTTTCGAGTATGCCGCCCGCTGCGGAAACTTTGGCGGGTTCACCCTTGTTGAATGGTTATTTGCAACCGCGGCCGCGTGATTGGCATAAAGGCAAGTCTGGGCATTTGGTGATTGTCGGCGGTCAAAGCGGCATGAGCGGCGCCGTGTTGATGGCAGCCGCGGCGGCGCTGCGCGTGGGCGCAGGCTTGGTCAGCGTAGTGACCAGCCCGGAGCATGCGCATGTATTGAATGTCGCACGGCCGGAAGTCATGGTGCATGCCGTGCGAAATGCAGAAGAATTGCCATTGTTGTTGGGACGTGCGGATTGTGTCGTATTGGGCACTGGTCTCGGCAAATCATTGTGGTCACAATCACTATGGAAAACGGTGTTACAAATTTCTCGCCCAATATTACTGGATGCGGATGGCATTAATTTATTAGCTGAATTTCCGCAATCACGTGATAACTGGGTGTTAACACCGCACCCAGGCGAGGCGGCGCGCCTCATCAATGAAACTGTGGCGGATGTCCAAAAAGACCGGCTTGCTGCTATTAAACAAATTCAAGCCCGTTTTGGCGGTACCTGCGTGTTAAAAGGGGCTGGTAGTTTAATTCACTCAGCTAATCAAATCCCGGTTTTATGTGATAAAGGTAATCCTGGTATGGCTACGGCCGGCATGGGCGATATTTTAAGCGGCGTGATTGGTGGCTTAATGGTGCAGGGTGTGCCCATGGCGGATGCCGCCATAATTGGCGTTTATCTGCATGCGATGGCGGGCGATCTCGCCGCGCAAGAAGGCGAGCGCGGCATGATTGCAACCGATTTATTGCCTTACTTGCGGAGATTATGTAATCCCGCATAAAAAAACCAACAGAGCCAGGAGCGGTAGGGTGGATTAGGTGCGTTCTTTGCACCGTAATCCACCTTCCATACCTGGCTCCGTTAGATCTAGATATTGGAAGTGTCTCATGCTTAAGAAATTTCCTGATAACGAAGAAGCCATGCAGCGTGTCGGCGCGGAATTAGCGAAGGCGATGGGTCATGGACCCGCAGTGATTTATTTGCGAGGCGCCCTCGGTGCTGGAAAAACGGTGTTGGCTCGCGGTTTCCTGCGTGGTTTTGGGTTTAGCGATAAAGTCAAAAGCCCGACTTATACTCTGGTGGAACCTTACCAAATTGGCGAGCAAGTGATTTATCATTTTGATTTGTACCGTTTAGTAGATGCGGAAGAATTATTACATATTGGCATCAAAGATTATTTCACCGATACTTCAATTTGTTTGATTGAATGGCCGGAAAAAGGCAAAGAATATTTGCCGAGCGCGGATCTACTGTGTGATATTAGTTTTGTCGCGCAAGATCGCTGTGTCAAAATGGAAGCGCATTCAACGCGAGGTGAGGAAATTATGAAGAGGCTAAGGAAGTGCGCAGAATAATTTGCAAACTAGGTTTTATTGCTGGTTTTTTACTGATATTCCTACCGTTTAGTTTATTAGCTGCCAATCGCGCGCAACTAGTTGCGCTGCAAATTAAATCATTAGTTGATCGCACTCAATTAGTTTTTATTTTTACGCGAACGCCGCGTTATCATTTATATCTTCTCAGCAACCCCGAACGTTTAGTCTTAGATTTAAAACAAGTCGACACGACTATTTCGCTGAATCCCTTGGCGTTACAAGATCCTAATATTAAATCCATTCGTAACGTGCGCAATGGTGATCATCAATTAGTGGTGATTGATTTAGTAAGACCGGTTAGTTGGAAAAATTATTTTTTACCAGCGGTAAAAAATCAGGGAAAAAAATTGCTGATTGAGATTTATAAAAAAAATGATGCTCTGCCAGCCAAGCTATCTAACATTATGCCCGTGCATCCGTTTATGGTGGTGATTGATCCGGGTCATGGCGGCAAAGATTCTGGAGCTGTTGGCAAATATGGTACCCAAGAAAAAAAAGTGGTATTAGCAATCGCTAAGCGATTAGCAAAACTCATCAATCAACAACCGCAGATGCACGCTGTGCTGACACGTCAGCAGGATAATTTTATTAGTTTGCGCGAACGTTTATTCATTGCCCGTAAATTTAAAGCGGATATTTTTGTTGCCGTACATGCCGATGCTTATTTTAATGATATAGCGATGGGTGCATCAGTGTATGCTTTATCTCAGCGCGGTGCGACTAGCGAAGCGGCACGTTGGTTGGCGCAACGGGAAAATTATTCTGAGTTAGGGAATTTGGAATTAAATACCTTGCAAGATCAAAGTCCTTTGTTACGCTCGGTATTGATTGATTTAGCACAAACCGCGACCATTACCGATAGTTTGCGTTTAGGCAACTCGATGCTGGATCAATTAGAAACAATCACGCGCTTGCATTATAAACGCGTTGAACAAGCGCCATTCGTTGTTTTAAAATCGCCGGATATTCCATCAGTATTAGTGGAAACAGGTTTTATTTCCAATCCTGAAGAAGAGCAACGCTTGCTTGAGTCTGAATATCAACAGCAATTAGCCGAATCCTTGTTGCAAGGAATTATGGGATATTTAGCAAAAAATAAATATGCACAACAACAGTTTAGTGCGCAATTATGGTGGCGACATCAAAACTTAATTAACGGAGAAATAATCAATAATGACGCAACGAATCCAAAAACTTTCTCCTTTATTGGCTAATCAAATCGCAGCAGGTGAAGTGATCGAACGTCCTGCTTCGGTAGTGAAAGAATTACTCGAAAATAGTCTCGATGCCGGTGCCAGGCATGTTCAAGTGGATATTGAAGAAGGTGGTTCACGCTTAATTCGTATTCGTGATGATGGCCACGGTATTCACCCAGAAGATTTTGGATTGGCACTCAGTCGACATGCCACCAGCAAAATTCAGAGCAGCGAAGATCTCGCTAAAATTATGACACTTGGGTTTAGAGGTGAAGCATTGGCAAGTATTAGTGCTGTATCGCGATTTAATTTAATTTCTGCTACTGACAAGCATGGTGGTTGGAAAATTCAAGCCCAAGGGGTGATTGACGCACCCGAATTAACGCCCGCTGCGCATCCGCGCGGTACGACAGTCGAGGTGCGCGATTTATTTTTTAATGTTCCTGCGCGGCGGAAATTTTTACGAACTGAGAAAACGGAATTTGAACATATTGATGAATTAATTAAGCGCGTTGCGCTGGCGGTGCCAGCGGCTACGTTTGTGTTGATGCATAATCAACGGCAAATTCGCCAATATTCTGGTGCTAACGATGAGGCAACTTTGCAGCAGCGTTTAGCGGATCTTTGTGGGCCCGAGTTTGCCAAGCATGTGCTGAAAATCGAAGCAGAAACAGCGATGATGCGCTTGCACGGTTGGATTGCAGAACCGACTTTTTCGCGTAGTCAAGCCGATTTGCAATATTTTTATGTGAATGGCCGTGTAGTGCGCGACAAAATTATTTCGCATGCGGTGAGAGAAGCGTATCACGATGTATTGTATCGTGAGCGGTTTCCGGCGTTTGTTTTATTTTTGGAGATTGTGCCAGAAGTGGTCGATGTGAATGTGCATCCGGCGAAACATGAGGTTCGTTTTCGGGATGGTAGAATGGTGCATGATTTTATCCGGCGTGCGATTCATGATGCGCTGGAAAGTTTGCGACCTGGGGTTTCGCGTGTTGCGGTAACAGAAAAAAAGGTGGCGAGTGCGCCGGTGATGAAAGTGCAGGAGCAGATGGATGTGTATCAGGTGTTGGGTCAGCCTGTGGGAGATGTGCAACACCCTCATCCGGCCTTCGGCCACCTTCTCCCACAAGTGGGAGAAGGGAAATCCGATGCCAGGGCGAAAGATAGCCATTCAACATCCCCTCTCCCGACCCGTGATCTCGACGAGAGTAACTCAACATCTCATTTCGGGAGAGGAGCTACCACTCACTCTCTCGGCTATGCCCTCGCCCAACTACTCGGCACTTATATCCTCGCAGAAAATAATCAAGGCTTGATCATGGTCGATATTCACGCGGCTCACGAGCGTATTCTCTATGAAAAAATGAAACGTGAATTATTAAGCGGTTCTTTGCCTACGCAACCATTATTATTACCCATCACGCTTAACTTAAGCGAGCGTGAAGTAAATACTGCCGAAAATCATGCTGCATTATTTCAGCAACTCGGATTTCAAATCGAACGTCTGGCAAAAGAATCGATAGTAATACGATCGGTTCCAGCACTATTAGCGACTAATGCTGCAGAAAAATTAATTCGCGATATGTTGGCGGATATTCTTGAGCACAACATGAGTAAACGTGCGAGCGAAGAATTAAATCATTTACTGGGAAATTTAGCCTGTCGTAGCGCGATCAAAGCAAATCATCCGTTAACATTACCAGAAATGAACGCGCTGTTACGCGATATGGAACAGACGGAAAATAGCGGACAATGTAATCATGGTCGTCCGACGTGGGTGCAGTTGGATAGAAAAGAATTAGATAAGTTTTTTTTACGAGGCCGATGAATTTTAAATTCCGCCAAATCCAAAAAATATTTTATTAGGGTCATATTTCTTGCGAATTTCTTCCAGTTTTTTCCATTTTTCTGCTGTGTAGGATTCTTTTATCCGCGTAGGATCTTGCACAATATCCGTTTCGCCGATGTAATGTTTATAAGTGAATGGTTTGAGCAATGCCATGGTTTCATTTTGCCATTTAATATTTGCTATATCATCTTCTGCTTTTTCCCATATCCCCCAAATACCGCCATAAGATTGGCCTGCCATAGAAAGCGCTAGCTTAGGATTATCTTCTAATAAATTATGTCGGCCGGTACTTTGACAAAAAACGATGACAGACTTGGGCGAGGGCGCATCGATAATTTTATCGCGCATGGCCATTAAGATATCGACAGGTTTTGCTTGCGAAGATTGATTTTCGCATAAATTACGATGATTTTGCGGCCAAGTAATGCCTGACACTGTGGAGAGTTTTTCAAAATCACTGGCTTCATTTAAATTTTTTGCCAAACATTTTTTTACCATTTTTCCAGTTTCTAAAACTTGTAATGCTGCTATGCCTTGTTCTTTGGTATCAGCAAATGCCACCGCGGTGATCATGCATAATTTTCCATTCGTCGCTCGGCATTGATCAATTAATTCTGGCGGTGCCTTAATTAAAAAAATAGATAATTCGACAATGCTCGGCATCGACCAGCCCAATGCCGTCACTTCATTCACCACCTCACTTAAATGATCCAGTGAATAATAATAAGTACTGGTCATGATGGCTTTAGGAAGCGGATAACATTGCAAATGATAGCGTGTGGCAACAGCAAACATACCTGGCCCACAACCGCGTGCTGCCCAAAATAAATCAGCATGTTCTGTTTCCGAAGCTTTTATTTTCTTACCATCAGCAGTCACAAATTCGATAGCTTCAACACTGGCAGATCCTGGTCCCCAATGACTTAAATTCCATGACATGCCGCCGCTTAATAAATAACCGCTGGCTTTTACTGTTGGGCAATGACCAATAGGAAAGGCGAGATCATATTCACTGAGACGACGCGCAAGTTCTTGATTGCTAATGACTGGTTGAATGATGGCTTTTAAATTTTTTTTATCAATGACAGATTCAGTGAGATTGGATAAATCAATAGTCATGCCGCCATTACGTATCGCTAATCCACACCAAGTGTGACCCCCACCGTGCACCGCTACTTGCAATTTATTTTCGCGCGCAAAATTAATTGCAGCGACAATATCATCATCATTTTTAACTGTGACAATGACATCCGGTGTTCTTGAGGGTTTGACTTCATTCCACACCATGCTCCGTTTGATAGATTCAAAATGAGGATGAGAAGGTATCGTCACTATTCCCTTTATATTTTGTTGCAAAATATCCCAATTCATATTTTCTCCCTTAAATCAAAAACAACAAAATAATAAGAGCTTGTTTTTGCAACAAATCCTATGCTAAATTGATCAAACACCTTTCATTCTAATGGAATAGATATGCAAAAAACAATCTATGGTTCCATTGTCTGGTTCATCGTCACTTTATTTGTTGTTTATTCCTTCTGCTTAAATACCGCCGCTGCTGTTTTTTCTGAGCCTATTAAAACATCACTGCAGGCGAGCAACTTAGGTGTTTCTATTGCGGTCGGGGCTTTTATTGTCGGATTTGCTTTGATGCAAATTCCAGCGGGATATTTATTAGATAAATATAATGCGAGATTTGTCGTAAGCTCTGGCGTATTGTTGTTAGCCATCGGTAATATCATTATTTCATTCGCAAATAATATTATCCTGTTTTCTATTGCCAATCTCATTCAAGGCATCGGAGCATCATTTGCTTTTATTGCTGCCGGTATTGTTATTTCACAATGGTTTTCTCTTAAATTATTTCCTATTTTATTTGGGTTGACGCAAACGCTTTCCTGTATTTTAGCAGCTATCATTCATTATATTTTCAGTGTCGAACTTGCCACACATACTTGGAATGAAATATATCAGATGTTAGCTATATTCGGTGCGATATTATTTTTCTTAACATTAGTATTAGTAAAATCTCCGGTAAATTCTAAAAGAAGCAAAAACGTTTCTTTAAAACAATCATTAATGCGGGTACTCAAAAACAAGCAAGTCATTTTATGCGCGCTGGCAGCAACTACTTCATTCGGGTCTTTATTAGCTTATGCAAGTTTTTGGTATCTTAACGTGCAGAAATTTTATTCGGTTGCTATGCTTGATGCCGTTATGATCAGCGGCATGATATTTATTGGCATAGGTATTGGTACACCGATTTTAGGGTATATTTCAAATAAATTAAAATCACGAAAATTAATTATTCATGTAACACTTTGTTTAGGCGCAATGTTTTTATTAATGTGTCTCTACTTGCCGCATTTTCAAATTCAAACATTAGTCATCATTAAAATTATTTCGCTGCTGACAGGATTTTTCTTATCCGGATCCATGTTGTTTTATACCGTGGTCAGCGAAATTTCATCGGATAACACACGTGGTGTCGCCTTGAGTGTCACCAATACCGGCGTATTTTTATTTAATACGATAATGATGTTTATACCTTATGTATTTATAACAGCAATATCATCGATGTTTTTTACTTATCTTTGGATATTGCCACTCTTCGTTATCATTTCCATTTTACTGAATTATTTTATTAAAGAATCTTACGCTGACTAAAAGGGGTACGTTTATGTCGAAAAATAACAAAACCGCTTATCGTGGCGCCATATTTTATTTTCGCGATAGTGCTACTACCGAAAATCTTCCCAAAGCAGATAAAACTGCAGGAAAAGAACATTATGTTTACCATGAAGATGGTGTGCTTGTCGTTGAATCAGGTAAGGTAAAGGAAGTGGGTAGTTACGCAGAGATGAAAAATAAAATAGCGGATATAAAAACTGTCGATTATAAAGGTAAATTAATTACGCCAGGTTTCATTGATACCCATCAACATGCTGCACAAAGTGCGATCGTGGCAGCTTACGGTGAAAAATTATTAGGTTGGTTGGATCAATATGTTTTTCCGAGTGAAAGCACGTATAGCGATCCTGCTACCGCTCGCAGAGAATTAAATTTTTTCTTAGATCAACTGTTGATGAATGGCACGACAACTGCGGTTTCCTATGGTCCGTTATTTTATGAAGCCACGGATATTTTCTTTGAAGAATTAAATCATAGAAAAATGCGTTTTATCACCGGAAATGTCATGATGGATAGAAATTCTCCTGATACTTTACGTTTATCGGCAAAAGAAAATTATGATATTGCCAAAAAACTTATTAAGAAGTGGCATAATAAAGACCGTCTTTCTTTTTGTCTTTCACCGCGTTTTGCAATCTCATGTAGCGATGAAATGTTAGAATTATGCGGCTCACTTAAAAAAGAACATCCCGATCTTTATATCCAAACGCATTTAGACGAAAATTTAAATGAAATTAAAGAAGTTAAAAAATTATTTCCTTGGAGTAAAAATTATTTAGATGTGTACGACCATTTTGGGTTAAATGATAGTCGCTCCGTTTTCGGTCATTGTATTCATCTTACCGATGCTGAACTGGAATCATTTAAAAAATCAAAAGCTATTATTTCCTGGTGTCCGATTAGCAATAACTTTTTAGGTAGCGGCTTGTTTAATATAGAGCGCGCACTTAAGTACACAACGAATATTACCTTAGGCAGTGACTGGGGTGCGGGTAACACCTTATCCATGTTTGCGGTGATGGACGATGCTTACAAAGTTTCTATGTTACAGAATTATAAATTAGCCAGCATGGTGCGTTGGTTTTTTGCCACACTAGGTGCGGCGCGTGCATTACAGATTGATGATAAAATTGGTAACTTCGAAGTAGGAAAAGAAGCTGATTTTATTGTCATCGATCCCGCTGCAACACTTTATATGCAATATCGTCGTGAAAAAGTTACCGATATTTTTGAATTACTTTTTATTTTGATGACCTTGGGTTGTGATCCTAATATTCATGCGACTTATATTTTTGGCGAAGCAGCCTATCTCAAAAAAGAGAAAAAAGATTATAAATTCAAAACGCCTGATCATATTGGAAAAGATTGAAGTTAAATGACAAAAAACATCAAATTTTTTCTAGCCATGTGTTGGATGGTGTTTTCGCCCTGCATTGCGCATGCTGCTATCTCCAACACTGATTCCATCAGTTCAAACCCAGCTGCAGTCAACATTACACCAGGAACAGGTGCATTACAGCGTTATATTGATAATAAACTGGGCATACAAAATACGCACGGCGTTTATATCGATGGTGCTTGGATTGGAGATGTGAATGATTTATTTTCTGGCGGCATTCCTCATGCAGATAGATGGACTGCCAATAGTTTATTAATACTAGGCATGACCATTGATACTGAAAAGCTAATGCAATGGCAAGGAGGATTATTCGGTATACAGTTTCTACAATTTAATGGTCAACCCACTAACCAGCAAGCAGGTACGGTGCAAGGTTATAATAGTTTACCAGGACCACCACCGCTAAATCGTTCTGAGTTATATCAACTATGGTTTAGGCAAGAACTTTTTAATAAAAAATTAATCGTGCGCATAGGAAAAACTGCACCGACCTTTGATTTTAATAATGTCGTGAAACCGGTGCCGCTTTCGCAAGCAAATATCAGCATTCCGACAGTGACATCGTTGATTTATACGCCCATTTTCGTCAATCCTGCGATCTTGGGGGTTTTGCCTGGTTATTACAATTCAGCGTATGGCATTACTATAAATTTTACTCCTATTAGACAATGGTATCTTTCATTAGGTATGTATGATGGCAATTTAGCGCAAGGCAAACAAACGGGTTTAACAGGGCCCGATTTTAATGGTTCGTATTTTTATATCGGTGAAACAGGATTAATTTGGTTAATAGGACAAAATAACTTACCAGGAACCGTTGGCATAGGAGCATGGCATCAATCGGGTTTAATACAAAATTCGCCCAGTCTTTTTGAACAAGGTGCTGATGGGTATTATATTTTTGGTTCACAACGATTGTGGTATAAAAATCCAGGAGTGGATAACAGTGGAATTTCTGGGTTTTATCAATATGGTGATAATAACTCTAGGGTTTTGCCGATAAATAAATATGTAGGGGCTGGTTTTACGGCATTTGGGCTGGTTCCGCATAGACTAGAAGATTCGATGGGAATGGGTGCAGCGTATTCTTGGCTGAATCAAAATAGTTTTGCAAGGGAAACAGAGTTGATGTTGCAGGGATATTATCAAGCACAAGTGGCTAAAGATTTTTTTCTTGAGCCGGTTATTTCTTATATTCCGACACCAGGAGCGATGGCGCATTTGAATGCAGCGTGGGCGGGGACAATTCGGGCAATTGTGTTGTTTTAATAATTGTTAGATTAATCTCTGGAAGGACTGGTCCTTGCGCGGTTTTATATATACAACACCGCCAACAAATGTAGAGGGAGATCCAACAACAGCATCCAGTCATCTCCCCCTACATTTGTTGGCGGTGCTGTATATATATTAAAATAGATTTCCTGGACGCTGGTACTGCTTGTCCGCGGAATCCAGTAAAATTTAATCAATATCAGTCCACAGTTAAGATTACAAAATTGTAATTTTGCTGTCATCTTCTCGTTAGTAGTTCATACATAAAATCAATTTAGTTTTTTTCAATTAATTAAAAAAATTAAGGAGATTTTATGTTTAGAGATGATCTGACCACCCAGGGTGCAACTGTTGAAGATGTACTTGATAACGAAGTAAAAGATGAAAACGAAGATGTGGTCATTCCTAGTTCGGATAATAATTCAACACAATCGCATCCGGCAATTAATCCAGATTATTCGACAGCATTGATCATGACTGATTCGGCAAATAAGAAACCAAAAGAAATGAAAATTCCTATGCCGTCTACTTTTAGGCAGCAAGTGAAAGCCAGCGATGATTCTAGCACGGCGTTTGGCGATCAAATGATGAAAACTTTGGGTGATAAATCGTTTGCGCCGAGAGTGATGCTGCAGCCTTCTGCGCCTGAATTAGAGCCGCAAAGCGCTGAAGAATGGCAGGAATATTATGATTGGATGAATGCACCTTCATTCGCGGATCGACAATCGTTTCCTCATCATAAACGTTGGTCGGAGATCGTGTTGCAAAATCAAGATCATTTTCGTATTAATCCTACCGTGGCTTTTGTGGACCAGGTCAGCAAAGAATTTCGAGAAAAAGTGGCGGAAAATAAAGATCACTTATTATTAAACGGCCATGAAAAAATGCGTAGTTATCGGGAAATGCCGCTTTTTGTGGCGCATAAATTTGAAGCGCAAGCGGCAAGCATAGCGATGGATAATCAGTCGCAAGCGTCGGGATATGTGGCGATCCAAGAAGAAGAACAAAAGCAAGATTTTGGTTTTTTTGATCAAATTCAGGCGATGATCGAATATACCGATCATCGATTTAAAACTTCTTATGCAAAGAGTGTTTTTAGCGGTCAAGAAATTAGTAATAATAGTTTTTATGTGGTATCAGATCATAATGGCACTGTTTCTGGCCGGAAATTTCAACTGTGGGGTGCGGGATTAAAAGATTCATTAACAGTAGCATCTCTTTCAACCAAGCAAAATTTGGGTAAAGTGCAAGGTTCCGCAGAAAGTTATCCGACCACAATTGATTACGCTCATGTACCAGGTCGTTTTACTATCATCCGCATTAATCAAAATGAATTAGGTTTTGCTTTAAATAGACTTAAAAATCAAATTGAAAAAATTCAACCTGGGCGGTATTTAATTCCAGAATATGAATATGCCTATATCGGTAAAGCAGCATTGCAGCCGGATGCACAAGCCATACTAGTTCAAGTGCATGACCAAAATAAGGACCAGAATATTGAGCAATTAGCGGCGCAATTACAAGTTGTTTTAGTGAGACCGGGTACGGTTGCATTTGTGAAAGATAATATTAATACCTATGTCGCGCCATCGCGTCCTGAGGTATACCTATTTGATAAACGTCGTGGCGAGCAATTTATTAATTATCAAAATACCAATCAACCTATTTGGCGAGCGGCGGACCAAAGTTATACGGTGGTCAATCAATTACAGCCTGGGCAATTTGTTTTATTTCAACATAATAATCAGGTAATCGTGTGGCATTATGATGCGGCCAGGCCAACCCTAAATACTCTGCATTTGCCAGCCAATCAATTTTTGACGGAAGGAGTGATCCATAATATTCAAGAAGAACAGGTTCATTGGCAGGGTGTGCATGTTGTTAATGCCAATCCATCGCGCGTGACAGTTGTCAAAAATCAAGAGCAAGAATTTCGTTTTGTGGAAGCTGAAAAATCTTGTTCATTTGTGCTGAGATTGCCTTGGCAGTTTGTTAAGTTCGCCAAAAAAAATGAAGCTCGCTGTATTGTGGGTAATCCGGTGGTTGGTAGCGAAAATAAAATCGAAGAGAAAGAAGCAAAAAGAGCAGAGCTACAATTAGAAAATATTACGGAACGAATTATGTTGGGCTCATCAGAATGGGTTGCGGTCGTTAACCGCGGTAGTCTTTCATTTTATCCGCCGCGATTAGATAGCCAACCTTATTATTTTTCTCAACCAGAAAGTACGGTGATAGGGATAGTCGATAAAAACAGAAAAGAAGCGCAAAAATTAGATGTGCCAGGAATTGGCAATGTGACCATTGTCAATATTGCTTCGGGAGAATTGGCCATCGCTAGTGTAAAAAATGTGTATTGTTTTTTAAATCCCTCTAACATTCCTTATATCATTATGCCGCCGGATAAATTTATAAGATTATTTGAGGCTAAAAAATCTTATGAGACGGAGGGAGATTTACATCGTATTGTGATAGCGCCGGATGAAAGGGCGGTGATTTCAAAAGATGGCGAATTATTTTGTTTGCCTGATAGTAATGCGCCCATTAAAGGGCAAAATGGTGTCTATGTATTTCGTGCTAATCAATTTAAGTTTGAAGGGGAAGAAGCAAAGCCCGTTAAGAAATCAGAAAAGCAGGCGCGTTTGGGCGTGGTTCACTATTTTCGTGTTGATGTAGGTGAGGTCGGTTATGGCTATCACAATGGGGAATTAAAAATATGGGGCGTTGGTTCGTGGATGGCGGATAATAGAGTCGGCGAATATTTTGAGGATTTTTTTCCAGTCAATGCTGATCCCATTAAAATTCAAGGAATTGACGTGACTTTTAAGCATGGTATCGCTGGAAAAGTGGATATCCAAATCACTTATGCAGTGGTAGATCCGAAAAAAACGCTGAATCAATTTACCAAACATAGTGAATTACATGATCATATTGCCCAAATAGCTCGCGGTGAAATTTTAACAGTTTGCGCGCAACGGCCACCGCTAGGTTATTCTGATTTAGATTTTCAAAGCGAAAGTAAAAATGAAAGCAGAGAAAATTTAGTCAATAATAATAAAACTGAAATGGAAACGGATTCCAGGAAATATTTGCGCGATGTGTTAGAGAAATTAGGAATCGAGATAAGTAGTATGTATATCAACCACTGGACAGTGGATGAAAAATTTGTTCAGCAAATTGCGAATAGTGCTATGGCATTGCAGAGTGCGCAAACTGAAGTGGCGCAGCAACAAATTGCTTTACAAAAAATGCAGGTGCAAAATGCTCAGCAAGAATTAAATAAACAAGCAGAAATTGCTCGTAAGCGCTTAGAAAATGAAAAGCTGGCTTTAGATTTACAAGCCAATACGCTGCAGCAAGAAAGCCAAGCCAAAATAGCCGCCGCATCGCAAGTAGCGCAATCAGAGGCAGCTGCCAAAGTGAGTGTTGCTAAAGCTCAGGCAGAAGCTGATGCTAAATTAATTGAAACCAAGCAAAAAAATAATGCCGAAATTGCTCAAGCGGAGGCAGAGTTACAAAAAAATGAAATAGGAAATAAAAAGCAACAACAACAAAGAGCGGCAGAAATTGAGTTTAAACGTTTAGAAAATGAAAAATTGAAATTAGAACTGGCAGCGAATCAATTAAAACAGGAAAATGAAACTAAAACCGAGGCGAATAGTCGCATAGCAAAAGCAGAAGCAGACTCAAGTATTTCTGTGCTACAGGCTAAGGCAAGTGTAGAAGCGGCTGAACAAAAAGCACTAGCCGCATTGGCGGAAAAACGTGCGGAAGCAAAATCATTGGAAGAAATAGCCAAAAATAAATTAGCTGCCAAAGAAGCGGAAACGAACGCGAAAAATCTCGATACCGCCGCAGAAAAAGCTCGTGGCGAAATGGAGGCGGAGATTGCAGCGAAGAAAAAACAAGCTGAATATGCTGGATTGAGTGAGGATGGCCGGAAAGAGGTGCGTTTAGCTGAGCTAGGATTGGAGAACACGAAACGATTGTTGCAGCTATTAATGAATGCCAATGCACCAATGAAGTCGATTGTTTTCAATCCAGAGTTGTTAGAGTTATTACAACTGCCAACAGTTATGCAAAGTAATGTTCAGAGCCCTGGAAATTTCGGTTTGTTTCCGATGAGGCCAGTTAAGAGCAAGGAAATGAAAGCAGAAACTCAGGAGCCATTGCCGGAAACAACGATGAACAGGGTGGCGAATGGGAGTTAATTTGAGAATTCAGATGCTGACAACGGAACCCTTCGTAAGTTTTCGGTTTCGAGCTATAATCGCTGCCATGCAAGCATTTAATACTGAGCAACCACGTATTGTTTTTCTCATGGGCCCGACGGCGGCGGGCAAGACCCCGCTCGCCATTAAGTTGGTGCAACAATTTCCCTTTGAAATCATCAGTGTGGATTCGGCGATGGTGTATCGTGGTTTGAATATCGGCAGCGCAAAACCGGATGCACCAACTCTGCAAATGGCGCCGCATCGATTAATCGATATTTGTGATCCAACGGAAACTTATTCAGCAGGAAGATTTCGTGGTGATGCTTTGCGCGAGATCAGTGATATTCATGCGCGCGGCAAAATTCCATTGTTGGTTGGTGGCACCATGCTGTATTTTCGGGTGTTGCAACAAGGGATCGCGCATTTGCCAAGTGCCGATAAAACTATTCGCGATGAACTTTTTGCCCGCGCACAAAAGATAGGTTGGCAAGCATTGCATACAGAATTAGCGGAAAAAGATCCCGTTGCAGCAGCGCGTATTCATCCGCAAGATCAACAACGCATTCAGCGAGCGTTAGAAGTTTATGCGTTAACCGGTCAAAGTATTAGTGCGCAACAACGCTCGCAAACTAATCCACTCAATACTTATCGCATTCTTAGTTTGGCAATTGCACCCAGTGATCGCGCGCAATTGCATGAGCGCATTAAATTACGTTTTACACAAATGTTAGCGGATGGATTTGTGGAAGAAGTGCAGCAATTAATGGCGCGCGGTGATCTCTCCTTAGATAAACCCGCGCTGCGCTCAGTAGGCTATCGGCAAATTTGGGAATATTTATTGGGTCAATCTGATTATCAAACGATGACTGAAAAAGCATTGGCCGCGACACGCCAATTAGCAAAACGGCAAATGACTTGGTTACGTTCCTGGCCGGATTTGCAGTGGTTGGCAGTTGAGGACCCGAATTTGTTTGATAATGTAATGAAAAAATTGGGTTTTTTAGGAAAAGAAGAGTATTAAAACGGAGCCAGAAGCCGCTCCTGGCTCCGTTGATTTGTTGTCTCTGTACACGACACAAATAATTTAATGATAGCTTCTCTCCGAAATCCAGCAGAACCATTCTGTCATGCCAGCGAAGGCTGGCATCCAGATCAAATTATATACTGGATGCCAGCCTTCGCTGGCATGACAAGAGTTAAATTTTAAAAATTGTCGTGTACAGAGATTTGTTGTAAATTAACCAAGCCAATTAATCCTGCCTTAAGCTTCATCATTTAACATATACACTTCATGTCAAACCTTGCTATTTCGCTGCAGGAGCCTTCATCTCCTAATGGATTATTAAAACGTGCGAATGAGCTGCAATTTACTATTTTGCAGGCCCTCATCACGAAGGCATTGCCATATCTAAAACCGGGATTTCAACTCGATTCAATAGATAGCAATTTTGAACTTCATGCGCGCAAAATAAATATGGCTAAATTTTTATTGCAAGCAATGACCAAGGATTTTTTTTCAAGCGATTGCAGTGGTTTTTCCGAGAAAAAACTTACTGAATATTTGCGAGCTAAGATTCGTCCATTGCAATCTACCAAAGATGCTCGCGATTTTATTCAGGTTGCTCAGCACATAACACAAGAATTCAAAAAACTAACTCCGCCAAATATTTCATTTAAAGTAGATATGCGCCCGCTATTGAATGAATTATACAAATTTGGCGGCGAACTTGCGGTATTAAAAAAACAATTGGCAAAACGCTCGGGTAGTAAAAAAATCAGCGCGACAGGATTGCTCAATCAACATAGCAAAATTGCGGTGGTGAATTTGGGAATGGAAGAAAGTCATCCTAATCGCGAACAATATACACATAGTAGTGCCAAAGACCAAATCGACCATCTCATTAAAAATATTCATATTGCCTGTCGAGAATTAAAAGAAAAAAGACCGCTTGCGATGTGGTTAATAGGTTGGCAAGAATATGGTGTTCAAGGATCAGAGGATCATTTTCTGCTGCCAGACGAAAAAAAATATTTTAAAAAAGAACTGGCGAAAATTTCTCAACAATATCCTAATTTAAGAATACTGGCTGGAACGGTTGCTACCGAACGAAAATTTTCTGGAAGCAAATTATTGGATAAATTACAACAGACCGAACAAGCCTATCAAGATTTGCATGATCAGTATACTGCGCAAAATGGAGAAGAAGATAATGATGAATGTTTTGTGGCGCATGCTGGAAAAGTCACACAGACTTTACGTGAATTAAAAAATACTCAAGATGATAAAAAAGAAGTGTCCATTATTCGTAACACGTGTTATGGATTTCAAGACGGAGAAATAATCGGTCGCCATGATAAAATAGACCCTTATGAAGAAACTTATATTCAAGATCAAGATAGGCCAGAGGCTGTCTATCAACCGGCAAAAGGAAGAAATCGCCCGAACATAATGAAGTTCACTCATCCCTTAACTGGGGAGTTAATTGAAGTGGGAGTGGAAATTTGTTATGAGCATCAACGAAGCAGATTGCAGAACGAAGTGAGGGGACGCCGACGTTGGCCGTTGTTTCATACTGTTTTGTCGGCTACTACTAATTTAGAAGTTGGAAATGTGTGTGGTGATTATTACATTCAATTCGATAGCGAAAATCATGCGCAATTGTTGCTTCCCAGAAAAGTTGAAGACTTATCCCGTTTGCCAGTGGAACTGTTAGAAATGAATGTCTTAGATGATGATCCTAAGTTGGTGAAATTTATGCAGCCAATTTATCCTTTTGAAAAACGAGTATTGAATGTGCTGGATAAGGCGGTGATGAAATTGGGAAATGGTGATCGATTGGCGTCCGCAAGAAAATTAATGATGGAGTTTCGTGTGAAATTTGTTGAATTTATGTGTATTGAGACAAGGAAAGATTCTAAGAAGGTGTATGATTGGTTGACAGATAAGATTAAATTATTACCGACTAAAATTCCTTTTGGATTATGGTTTGCTGAAACTCAGGCTACAGAAAAAATGATTAAGCAGCTATGTGATGATTTAACTAAATTGGTGGATGAAGAGCGCCAAAAAAATCCTGATAAGATGGATGTGTTTTCTAAGGCAGTAGGGATGAGTTTGTAGCCTTAGCCTTCTCCCGCCGCAGCGGGAGAAAGTGTCGCGGTGCTGGATGACGATTGTTACTCCCCTTTTGCCACGGTCGAATCCGTGTCTTCGCTATGTCCGGTGGTGATAGTTGGTGCGGCTGTCTCTGCATGAGTTGTTGGCTCAACAATGCTCATTTCTCTGGATTCTGCGGGTTCTTCAAAATTGGTATATCCGGCGGCAATTTCGCGTAAAGCCACGACCGTTGCCTTATCATTGTCCCAAGGTACTTTAGCATCTACGCTGCCGCGCATTAACATGCGGGCGCGCTTCGCGGCGATAATCACTAGTTCGAAACGGTTTTTAACATTTTGTAAACAATCTTCCACAGTTACACGTGCCATAGCTTTATACCTCGTTTCTCAATTTAATTCGGACAATTCGTGCAGTAATTTAGCATATTTCTTCGTCTGACGGGAACCCAAAAGACGCCCAGCCTCAATAATCGTTTTGAGGTCGGCCAAAGCGTGATTGAAATCATCATTAATGACGACGTATTCATATTCATCTACATGGGCAATTGTTTCATGTACATCCGCCAAACGCTGGGCGACGATATTCGGGCGGCCTTGCTCGCGTTTCGCTAAACGCTGCCGTAAATCTTCTAACGTAGGGGGTAAAATAAAGATGCCGATGGCTTCTGGGAAGAGCTTTTTAATTTGCTGATGTCCTTGCCAATCGATTTCCAAAATAACATCCAACCCGCGCGTCAGCGTATATTCCACCCAGCGGCGAGAAGTGCCGTAATGATGATCAAAAATCGTTGCATATTCCAGAAACTCTTTGTTTTTAATCATCTTTTGGAAGGCAGCTTCATCGATAAAATAATAATTTACGCCATCCATTTCACCCGGCCGCTTTAAACGAGTGGTATGGGAAATTGATACGGTGATATGGCCTACTGTATCTAGCAAAGTTTTAACCAGCGTCGTTTTGCCAGTGCCGGAAGGAGCGGAAATGATATAAAGATTGCCAGTCCCGGTCATGAATTGATACTCGCTTTGACACGTTCAATAATGGCCGTGGTGGAAAGCGTCAGGGCATTGCCTACTACGCGCACTTGGCCGCCATAAGCATGGACTATTTCAGCGCCTACCACACGATCGACAGTGTAATCATCCCCTTTGACTAAAATATCGGGTTGAATACGTTTTAATAAGCGTTCCGGGGTATCGTCCGGGAACGCCACTACCCAATCCACCACATTCAAGCTAGCCAAGACGGTCATACGCTGTTCAACGTTATTGATTGGCCGGTTGGCACCTTTAATGCGACGTACGGAGTTGTCATCATTGATGGCGACAATGAGATAATCACCCAATTGTTTGGCTTGCTGCAGATAGCCGACATGGCCGGCGTGCAGAATATCAAAACAACCATTGGTAAAAACAATTTTTTTGCCTTGCGCGCGCGCTTTGCTGACCGCCTGCCATAATTGTTCTTCATTCACCATGCCGGCGATATCGCTGGTTTTGTTGGTCAAGGCTGCTTCCAGCTCGGGTGCACTGACTGTGGCGGCGCCGAGTTTGGCGACGACTAAACTGGCCGCTAAATTGGCTAAGGCCGTCGCTTGCGGTAAAGGCAGCCCGACCGCATAAGCAGTGCCGAGCATGGCAATCACAGTATCGCCAGCGCCGGTGACATCAAAGACTTCACGAGCATAGGCTGGGAAATGAATGGCCTCTGCTCCGCGGCAGATTAACGTCATTCCGTGCTCGCCTCGCGTCAACAATAAAGTGTCGATTTGATGAGTTTCTAGTAACCCGTGCGCTTTTTCCAAAATCTCTTGTTCGTTATGACAAACACCAACGATAGCTTCAAATTCTTTCAAATTGGGAGTGATGATATTGGCATGCTGATAGAGGCGATAATCATTGCCCTTAGGATCAACTAATACTGGAACATTTGCTGCGCGTGCGAGTTGAATGAAAATTTGTGAATCTTTTAGTGTCCCTTTTTGGTAATCCGACAAAATAACTAAATTACTTTGCGTTAAGTGTTTTTTAAAAGCATCAATCAGTGCGCTAGTATCCGATGTCTGGAGTTTTTCCTCAAAATCTAAGCGCATTAATTGCTGATGGCGGCTGATGACGCGTAATTTCGTGATAGTTTGTAAGGCATCTTGACGAATAATGTCATGCTTAACGCCGGCAGCCGCCAGTTGTTCGGTGAGCGTGTTCGCAGCTTGATCATTGCCGGTAATGCCAAGCAAAGTAACTTGGGCTCCCAAGGTGGTAATATTGAGCGCCACATTGCCAGCACCGCCTGGCCGGTCATCGTTGCCGCGGATGTTGACAATAGGCACGGGTGCTTCGGGGGAGACACGGGAAGTGTCGCCAAACCAATAGCGGTCGAGCATGACATCACCAACGACGAGGATGGCGGCCCGAGAAAAATCCGGCAGTGTTTTCGGTAGTAAAGATAGCATAAGTTTATCAAGTTATTAAATGGATGGCATTTTAGCATTAATGACAATAGAAACCCAGAGCTTAGTCAGGGCTGCAGTAATTCTCCTCTTCTAGGGACAAAATTTTAATTCTTTGATTTATTTTGTCATTCTTATTATTTTTTCGCGAAGCGGATTAATTAGGCTGTACACGACAATTTTTAAATTTAACTCATGTCATGCCAGCGAAGGCTGGCATCCAGTATAAAATATTATAGCTGGATGCCAGCCTTCGCTGGCATGACACCCTAGTTCTGCTGGATTTCCGTGAAGCGTTTGGCCGTGGCGATCCAAGCGGCATAGAAGCTGGATTGCCACGCCCTGCAAAAAGCG
>Ga0207159_1002_pt1 | contig 98676 bp, 87 predicted proteins | sample Alteio_BWMinHeat_23_FD_153511 | JGI IMG/M metagenome (GOLD analysis project Ga0207159, IMG submission 153511) | Enriched cells from forest soil in Barre Woods Harvard Forest LTER site, Petersham, Massachusetts, United States -... | ecosystem: Environmental > Terrestrial > Soil > Temperate forest >... | reverse complement strand
TTCAAGACTAGAGTTATCTCCATGCACATGAAATTACCCATGTGGTTGATGTGCGCACTCTGCCAAAATCGCGATATGTACCTTGGTTTAACAAAGAAGTATTTAAACGCTCGCTGCGACAGAAAAAAATTTCCTATACGCATTTACCAAAACTCGGCGGTTTGCGTCATGCGGCTAAAGATTCCATTAATACCGGTTGGCGCAATGCAAGTTTTCGTGGGTTTGCAGATTATATGCAGACAGCGGAATTTTTTTCGGCTTTGAAAGAATTAAATGCGTTAATAAAAAAAGGCGGCAAGGTGGCGATCATGTGTGCGGAGGCAGTGCCATGGCGATGTCATCGATCGCTGATTGCGGATGCAGAAATCGTTAGGAAGGTGGTGGTTTGGGAAATTATGAGTAAAACCTCAGTGCACGAGCATAAGCTTACCGAGTTTGCGGTGGTGGATAGAAAGAGTAGGCCGATCCGGGTTTATTATCCGGGGAATGGTCAACAGCGATTAATTGGTTTATAAAATTACGATGATTGCTATTGCAGGTGATGAATGGGTGAAATTTAAATTCAAAAAATTGCGAAAATGTTATATCATGCCGAAACTAGGATTACATTTGTAGTGAAGTTTCCACCCTCTGATCTAAATTCGCGAGTGATTAAGTATGTTAAGTAGAATTCATCAAGCCATTAAGGATCAAGACAGAAAGACGTTAGAACAATATCTTACCGACCAACATCTAGCCTATTTTTTACAACAAGATCCAAACCACGATGGCAATACATCGTTACACATTGCCATAGCAAAGCAAAATGTAGATGCTGTGATCCTTATTCTGCATTATTTAAAACAGCAGCCGGAATTTGCCAAACATATCTCCATGACGAATTATTCTGGCACTAACATTCTACACTTTGCTGCTATGCATTCTACCTTCCATTTTCTGCAGATATTGATCGACCAGTTAGGAGATGAAGCTGTCGATCTCGCCAGAAGAGCAAACAATTATTATCTGTTACCGGTAGATGTCGCTAATAATGTTGTGAAGTATCTATCCAATATGGAAAATACTAACAATGCTGATAAGCAGCAAAATGAAATGCAGATAAAAAATAAAAAACTTTGTCATGATCTATTATTAAAAACAGCTCATCTTGCTTCTGTTAAAAAACTCTCAGTAAAACTTGATTCTAACGAAGTATTTGCTCGGTACCCAGAAGATAAAGACAATACCAATTTGCGCAAAAATATCGACATTGGCTGTGAAATTTTGAATTATGCGCGTTCAGTTATTACTGGTTCTACTACACATCCACGTTATCATCATTACTCACCAATTAAACGCCGAGATATTGACGATCGTTGTGAAAAAGCAAGAGGCAGCAGATTGCGTATATTAAGAGGATTGGATACTCGTGCAGAGTATATCGCGCGATATAAAGCGGGTAATTGCTGGGAATATGCTCAGCTATGTATGTATAAAGCAAGAAGGATTAGAATAACATCGTCAGATTATTTTCGCGTTGAATATTGTCAGCTGACGGGTAGAAAAGAAAATGAATCTGGCCGCGATCATGTGGTCATCATCATGGGTCGTGCACCTACTGCAACGGATGACCCTCAAACCTGGGGACCTGATGCCATTATTATCGATGCATGGTCTGGATTAATTTATCGCCCGCATGAAATAGCGAAATACTTTATGGACTTTTATTTATATTATACTGCGACACCTGTTAATAATGAAACTAGACACATATTAACTGTTCCCTATAATCCTGCTGTGCATCAATTTCAAGTCTTCTCTGGATGGCTTTATACTAGAATGGGTAACAAGGACGTTCCTGTTAATCAGATAACAGAGTGGGATGATAAATCAGATACTGAAGATGAAATAAAAAGTGAACCATCACTATCTATTCCTAAGGGGAACATTCAATCAACTAAAAAAATTGTCCCTTTTTCTATTGATGATGAGAAATCAGTCGAAACTGAATCAAGCAAAGATCAGAGTGATAATCATCGATTATTTGGCCAGAAACGCTATGTAGCCGTCAAACACAACATGGCTAGCGAACTTGATAATAAGAAGTGTTGTCTACTTATGTAGTGACAGAAATCAAGTATCAACAACTTAATTGGTATTAATCCTTCATCGATATTAAAGTCACCCGGTGACTTTAATTAACAGATCTGCAATAACAGCTATTAATTATGAAAAATTCGATTTATATTGTTAAATAACTTTTAATTTAAGGAAAATGTATGTTAAGGAAAATAAAATATATATTTGCTGGCTCTCTTGGATTGTTATCGATATTGTCATGCACTGCCTATGCACAACCTCCAGAAGAAAGTTATGTAGTCATCGCGCCGCAATGTTTGCTAAAAAATCTTACCGCGCAACATGAATTATTATCTGCTAACAAAGAATTTTCTTTACTTAAGATTAATGAATCTGGTCTTAATCAATTAATTGCTGCTAAAACAAATCAAAAAGTAGTATGCGGTGGTTTTGTCAATGTGACGGATGATTGGCAGCGTAACAAAAATTTTAGTGCCACTGCATTTTTAACGCAGCATACATTGATTACTGCCAACAAAATAAATGCTGAATATGCAATTCAGTATCCCACGGAAGTTAAGCAATTATTAAATTTGCTGAATCCACAAGATATGTGGAATGATCTCACCGTGTTATCTAATTTTCATGATCGCTATGCTAAAGCAGATTCTGGCGCAGAGGCGGCTGATTGGATAAAAACGCAAGTCGAAACCATGGTGAAAAATAATAATCGTGATGATGTTAAGATTTACACTATTGCCACTGGCGGCAATTATAAACAACCGTCGGTGATTGCTAAAATTGGTACGTCGACTGATCCAGGTATTGTGATAGGCGGACATATGGATACGCTGTCGGGTATTTTTAATAATATGCCCGGTGCCGATGATGATGGCACAGGTTCTGTCACGGTGTTAGAAGTGGCACGAACTATATTATCCAGCGGCATGCACTTTAAGAAACCGATTTATTTAATATGGTATTCTGCTGAAGAAGAGGGATTAATCGGTTCTCAACATGTAGTCCGGGACTTTAAAACAAATAATATTCCAGTAGATGCTGTGATGCATTTTGATATGACAGGCTATGCTGCAAAAAATGATCCAACGATGTGGTTAATCGATGATTACACGCATCCCGAGTTAACAGAATATTTAGCGACATTAATCGATGCTTATGTGAAAGAGCCAATTAAGCACACTCGATGCGGCTATGCGTGTAGCGATCATGCAACATGGACACAGAATGGTTATAATGCAGCGATCGCATTTGAAGCCGCTTTTGAAAGTTATGATCCTTATATTCATACTGCTAATGACACGATGGAGAAATTATCGCTGAGTCATATGACAGATTTTGCGAAGTTAGGAGTTGCGTTTGCGGTGGAGTTAGCAGAGCCTGTGAGTTCTAAATAAAATTATGGAAAACGGTTATGACTCATCATTTGAAAAAAATACATGAATTTTGATAGCTAGAAAATAATATCACTATATTAACTAAATCGAGGTTGAGAGACTGTGGGCGCGAAATTTTAGTATAATATAGGATTTTTAGCCACGGGCCGTTTGCACCTTTATCCCGTACTCGAGCGATGCATACCAATTGCCGCGTCCTTGCGGCGTTAGGTCCAAGATATTCCAAATTGGATTCAACTCATCAATACCGCGTTCTTTGATGTCATCAGCTAGCCATGGATGGCCACTGTAAAAATGATGCAACGTGCCGTCTTTTTCCTGGGTGAAAATCGAACCACTGCTTAAGTCCACAAGTTCGCGATTTAATCTAAATAGTTTGGAAACTTTGGCAATTCCTCAAAATCATGTGCATCATGTTGCACCACAAGACGTCCATTGATATTTTTTAACAATGTTTTGATCCGGTCTGCCGAAGCCATGGTATCTGCGCGATTAGTATTAAACACCGGAACTCGCAGCGGCTCAAAACTCGATCTTTGGTGAAACTCATCGCCTGATAGAATGATCACACCGGATTTTGGTAATACTAATTCCAAGGATTGATGCCCCGGCGTATGCCCTGGTGTATTTAATATTTTCACCGTGCCATCACCAAACACATCATAATCGCCAGTGATCATAATTTTGTGAGCTGTTTTCCAATTTTTTAATTGGGTGATATCGACAACAAAAGCATTGGGGTGTGTTTTTGCGTAATTTATTTCAGCCTTTTGTAGTATCCATGTTGATTTAGGAAACTGATCGAGACCGCTTATATGATCAAAATGAGAGTGAGAAACTGTCACATAATTGATATCGCTAGGTTTCATATTAATTTTTTTCAAACTATCTTGCAGGGCAGTGGTTTTTGAAAGATGAAACACTACAGCTACCGTTTCTGGTTTTTTGACCAATGAATCTGGCAATCCGGTATCCCACAGCAAGGTTCCTTTAGGATGAACTATTAAAAAACAAGGATCAGCAAGTTGAACAGATTTATTATCGTAATCACCCGTATCTGAAAATCCTGCGAAATTTGAGACATCAATGCGTCCACAATCGATGGCGTATAGTTTAATTTGAACTGGTTGTTTTTCTTGGACTTCAGCAAAACAGAAATTGAATGTAAGGATGGCAGCAATAGCGAGAAAAATAGATAAGTATTTCATGGTTATTATCCCTGTCTATAATAAAGAAAATGATGAGCAGAGCATATCATTTTGTACGTCACACAGTAACACTTTTTCGTGTAGTTAATGCAATACCTATTAAACAAAATGACAATACCAAAAATAAATTAACTACCGAATTTTTCATCGCTTCCAACATCCATAAACTTAGCGCAGCTGAAATGGCCATCATTGCGTAAGTTCTCATGACCATTTTTTTATGGTTAGAAGACTGATCTTCAAAACCGATGCGATCTAAAAGGGCTAGCGCAAGGATTTCATACAAAAAACCTGAAATAGTAATAAAAAACAAAAGTAATATTTCATTCCAGCCAATATTCAACAAAGTATTATTTTGTGTGTAGGATAGTGTGCCCCAATTATAATGGATTATTCCAATAGTAATTATCAAGACACTGAGGATCGATAACGTAGTTCCCGATAAAAAATTAAATTGTTTTGCTTTATTTGCATCACAATAAATGACGGCACTAGCGAAAGAGTTGTTCCAATCCAACTGGATTGTTAATTTTTTACAAGTGAACGCTGCTATTGAAACACCAAAATAATAAAATGCAATGATATAGGAACTAAACCACTCTGTAACCTGATGTGCAAGATTGAAAATAATTACTTGTGTAGCAACAGTGAGTAGCGCTACCGCGCTAGCCAATCGCCAGGCAGGGGACATATTATTTTTATTAGTAGTGGGCGAAGACATTTTCTCTGTTAAAATTGGTGATAATTGCGGCACTGGAATTTGACTGGCAAAAATATCTAATAATCCTGCTGTGATTTGCAAAATGACATCCAAAATTAATGCAAATCTTAAAGGAATATTTATACTTAAAAATTGCCAAATGATTAAGCCAAAGATCATGCCAAGGTAATATCCTAACTCAACCCAAGCAATTTTTTGTTTTTGACCAGCGGCGTCCGTTGCGCGTAACACGCGAGAGTAAAACCAAAATCCAAATCGCATACTGAGAAATAAAAAAAAGATAAAAGCGGGTATATTTTCTAATTTACCATTCACTGAAAAATTATCGAATAAAATTAAAAGAATAATTGAAGTCAATCCCGCAAAAATAGCGAAACAACGCGCAACATTTTTGGCATATTTTTCTGGAATGAGTTGCAATGAAAAAAGTCCGAGTACACTGCCTGCAAAAAACGCTAGAAGCGAATCGCCTTTTAGAAACGGGCTGTTAATGATACCGATTCCTTTACCAAGAATCATGCCACCACCGAAGGCAGCCATAAAATTGGAAAAGGAAAATAGGTAGTATTTGAGAACGTGAGTAGTGTTGGACATGGTTATTTCTCTAAATAAGCGCTGAATACAGCATATTCCCTTTTTCCGTTTGGTGTATCAACTACTTGGTGATAATTTTCATCATAGCTAATACTAAATTGGCCGGAGGTTTCTAAACCATTTACCAATGTGTGCATATTATATTTAATAATACTATGCAAAAGTATGAGGGTACCTTTAGGCAAAGGTCTAATTGTTTTATGATCAAAATTAGTCAGTTCTAAATCGAAAGCCAATTTATAATAAAAACGGTAAATATGTCCTTCAATTTGATGGCGAACAATATAATGTTCTGGCCTAACAGGCGGACATCGGTTGGTGTTAGAATTATCTATGGGCAGCAAAAATTCTGGTAGTTCAACATCGTCTTTTGGTTTGTGAGACTTTAATAATTTTTTTGTTTCTAATAAATGCCGCGGTGTTTGCAGAAGAAAGTCATCCCAATTTCTTATGTATTTATCCGGTACCGAACGCATGACAGAGACCCCAACCAAAATTTCAAGGGGGCGATTATGAAAAATACTGTGTACCATTGAAAAAAATTCAGTTTCTTGATCGTGTTGATTGTTACCCAGGCAATTTCCAAAATATGTTACTAACATACTGCAATCGTTTGGGAAAAAATCATGTTCAGCTTTAATTACGTTGCGTTTTTTGAAGTCATATCTGGCTTTATCAATTATATCGCGCAAACTATTAAAGATATCAGCTACTATGCCACCGCATATTAACCGCCCATTTTCAATTTCTTGAGTAAAGGTTTCTTTTAATAATCCAATATGATCGCGTAATAATCTAGGAGAAGTATCAATGGCTAAATAATGAACTGACTTATTATCCTCAGAAAGAAGTTTTTTTAATAAGCCGATTTCTGCTAATCCTTCACCAGGAGCTAGGCCTAGTATTCCAATCAATGGGTCTGTTTGTCCTTTACAAAGTCTGTGTTTTATTCCTAAACGTTCCCAAGCGCCAGCCTCATATTCAACGCGAATTTCTGCTTCTTTACTAGAATATGTTTCCCACCAACGGGCTGACCATTCTAAAAAATATAAACCAGGTAGGGAAACGAGGGCTTTCTCTATCAATGTATAAGCAATGTGTTCTGCTTTTATCGCAGGATCTAATAAGAGCACCACAGGGTCTTGGTTACTTGACGGAGTATTTTGAAATAATGAATTTTTTGTACGAGCAATTAATTGAAATCTTCCCCTGGTGGATTTTAATTCTAAACTATGGTTAAACTTTTCAAGTGTTTTTCCGAGATTTAATACCGATGTTCGCAGCGTATTGTCTGGAACATTGCCTTTAATCACATTTTTTGTTTTAAAAATTTCTCTTAAATCATCATAAGTACATGCTTTTTCCGAATCGACCAGGGCTAGAAAGGTTAAAACTTTAATAGTTGGTTCTGGAGCTAATCCTGGTTCTAGAATGTGTTCTCTATTATTTAACCACTGTTTGAAAGATTCCGGCAGTGGTTCCCATGAGCTATTCGGAATTATAACTCGTTCTTCCACATTCATGGCCTATCACTCCATATTGATGGATATAGAAAAATTATGCATTTTACCAGTAAAAAAATCATTAGTCTCTAAAAAATAAGGGCAAATAATTATCCATGGGATTTTCAAGAACGTTCCAATTCATCCTCAATATGTTCTTGACATAGTAAATAATTAAATATAAATTTCTCTCATGAAAACGTTCTAAAACGTTGTTAATACAAAAGGATACTTTATATGATAAAAAATAAATCAAAATTTTTTAAGAAAGTCATCGTACAATTTTTATCCCTCCAGAAAATCGATTGACTCGGAATAAATCAACATTTCCTAACAAATGAACAGTTGGCAATTTCTGCGTTAATAAATTTGATTCAAAAAGTAATCGTTGAGCGATTGGTTAATGAAATTGTTAAAAATTTTAATAGTAAAAAACAAGGAGTATCGAATGTTACGTAATTTCTTTTGGTTTTCGTATTACAATAATAAAGCAGATAGTTCAAATGAACTTTTAGAGAGTATCGTAAAAAGTTATCCTAACCAGACAAAATTTAATTTTTTTATGCTGATGAATAAAATATTTAGGAAAAATTTTAAGAATGTGAGTCGCGAGATCAATAATAGAGGTAACTATTAATTGCACGGGCCACGACGTAAAGGAATGAATCGCCAGAGTAGACTTCAATCAGCTAAACAATGGATTTTGACCTATGCTGGTAAAAACATTATTAAAGGTTATAGAAAATGGTTTGGCGTGAACCTACAGTGCGCTATCCAATATGGAATAACCCGGGAAGAGTATCAAGAGTATACACAATATGGTGATAGCTTAAGCTAATTATGCTAAGGGTTCGTTGTCACAGTATGCAGCTTGTTAGGCAGTTGACCTCATTTTTTTCTAAGCGGCTTGGCTATTTTGTTTCTCATCCATTTTTGCGAAGGATTTTAATAAATCTTTTATCAATCCATCTAAAGTTTCAGTCATAATTAAAAAATCGGCATTGAATTGCTGTTGTTTGGTGGCCGCTTCCATTGCTTCCGCTTGCGTGATGAGTTCATCTTTAAATTTGATGCTTTGCAGCGATAAATATTCCAGCAAAACGAAATCGATGCGATCTTGCCAGTTTAGTGCTAGTTGTTTAATTTCACAGCCATCTTTAATAAGGGTTTGAATGCTGCTGGCAAACAAATCTTGTTCTTTGCAACGAATCACGCGACCTTGTTGATTTGCATCTTGCAGCACGCAGGATTTTTCAATGGAAAAAGAAGAAGAATAATTCTGATACATTAACCACGAAGTCATAATGGCTGGCAATTTGTTAATTTGGAAAGGATGAAAATTTTCGCCCAAGGATTTTTTAAATGCAGCCGTAAATTGTTCAGTTTTTTTAGTGTTTGCGGTGCCGAGTACCAGCCAACGATTTTTTGTATCGATATAAGCATATACCTTAGTCAATTTGCTAAACGCTCGCGGCAGCAAAGTTACCGTAAGCTCATCTTTCAAGGAATATTTTTCTTTTTGAGTGAGTTTTCTATTTTCTGAACTTTCGATTTTTTTTATTCTTTTAGCGAGTTCTTGTTGAACAACAATAGGGGGCAATATTTTTTCTTCAATTTGTAAACACAACATTACGTAACCATTGAGGTTTTGCATGAGTGGTGCATTTTCTTCATCCACCGGAGATACCCAACCGGAGGCAAAGGGCAGGGAAGGTAAGCATTCCTGAAAGGCGAGTTCTTCGAGTTTTTTGGGGAAGTGGGTGGGTGAGAAACGAAAGGAATCGGGTAATTGAAAGAGTTGAATTTGTTTAAACCACATGGGAATGTCCTTAAGCTGCAAAACAGGGATGGTAGCAGATGGAGGGAGGAGTGGCTAATAGATTTGATTTATCGCCGGACTGCAAAAGCTTTGCCCGACTTCCTACACAATCCACGCGTTGTCTATGGGTTATTGTGCGAATGAAGTACCCGTAGTAGACAGCAATTTAATCCTGCTATTAAAAATGTGCACAAGAGTGATCACACTTTCTTCCTGCCCCGACGTGTCCTACTGACCACATTCGTGTCTGACAGGCGTTACTTTCCCGCCCAAAATAAAACCTACTTCTATTTCAGTGTCATTCATTGCTGAATGACTCGCCACGGGTAGAGCAGTTGCGGTTGCTAGCCGTTTTAAATTGAGTGCCGCGTTGATATCTCGATCATGCAGCGCATGACAATTATCACATTTCCAACTTCTCTCTTTTAATGTTAATGATTCATTTTTCCAATGACATTGAGAGCATAGTTTACTGCTGGGATACCATCGATCAGCAATCATTAACTTTGTGTCATAACGAACCGCTTTGTACTCCAGTTGACGACGAATGTTGCCAAATCCAATGTCACTTAGAGCACGAGATAATTTTTCATTTTTCAACATTCCTGCCACATAGCGGATTAAAGCCCATGCAGCCAGCACCCACCTTTCAATTTACTCTTCGATCTTATCAAGAAATGGGTCTAAGTTGGTTGTATTTTTTAGGTAGGGCTCGTTTAGGCGGATGTCTTGCGGATGATATGGGATTGGGGAAAACCATTCAAGTCTTGGCTTATCTTGATCTTAAGCGATTTGAATCAGAAAAAGGAAAGCGTTTTAGATCGTTGCTGATCTGTCCTCGCTCGCTATTAGAATATTGGGCCCAGGAAGCAAAAAAATGCGCTCCTCAATTAAAAGTCTTCATTTTACGTTCTCCTGAGATATCTCGTCTCGAGTCGTTATTTGAGCATTACGATCTGTTGCTCATTTCATATGGTCTTACGCGACTCCATGTGTCAGAACTTCAAAAATATCCGTTTGATTTGTTAGCACTGGATGAAGCTCAGCTTATTAAAAACTCTGGAGCTCAAATCACGATGGCAGTTAATCAGCTGCAAGGCGTTCAGCGCTTGGCGATATCAGGAACTCCCATTGAAAATCATATGGGCGAGTTTCTTTCGCTCTTTGAATTTTTGAATCCAGGGTTTACTAATCCCATGTTGTTGAAGACCTTAAATGTTCAGCCAGAAGATCAATCTACGATGTTGACACAATTTTTAAAGGGAATTCGTCCGTTAGTGTTGCGACGGTTAAAGAATGAAGTAGCCAAAGAACTCCCTGAAAAATTGGATCAGGTTGTGATCCTCCCTATGGAAGAAAGTCAAGAAGCTATTTACAGTTCATTGAAAACCTATTATCAAGAACAGCTAAAAAAACAAACGTCGGAACTTTTTTATGAAAAATCGTTTTTCTTGGAAGGATTGCTGCGACTTCGGCAAGTATCTTGTCATCCATCACTGCTTGAAAATAAAATGCGTTCTGAAGTGGTCTCAAACAAATTTGAATTTTTAATTGATAAATTAAAAATCCTCGTGAGCTCCAATCACAAAGCTATTGTATTTTCACAATTCACATCATTACTGAAATTATTTCGTCCCATGCTTGATGAGTTGGAAATTCCTCATGAATATCTCGATGGTCAATCTCAAGATCGGATGGATATAGTCTTACGATTTCAAGAAAATCCAGAAATTCCTGTTTTACTCGCTGGAATGAAGACCGGAGGATTAGGACTTAACCTGACAGCAGCAGATTATTGCTTTATTTTAGATCCTTGGTGGAATCCAGCCATTGAACAGCAAGCGGTGGACAGACTACATCGAATTGGACAGGATAAAATTGTCAATATTTACCGAATGGTGTCGCAACATACCGTCGAGGAAAAAATGCTTTTGCTCAAGGAAAAGAAACAGAAAATTGCAGATCAATTGATGGCTGCAGATCATTCATTTCTTGAGCAACTTAACTATGAGGATTTTCAATTTTTGTTTCATTGATATTGGAATACGTAATTCATTAATGAGTTTCAATTCATCATTACTCAATGAGAAATAGAGCATGCGTTCATCAGAGTTGAAAATAGGTGGAGAATCAAAATGCTGATGTTCCTTTGGTGTTAAAATGACGAGTTTAGTAATTTCTTGTCCTTGTAAATATTTTTAAGTGGTGCCAATGATATAGCATCAACCTGGCATTGACAATAACCGTAGTTATTTTGATAATCACGCTTAATGACGGGATTGATTGGAGAAAATCAGTGTTAAAGTTAATGAATCAGCAAGACTTGGAAGATTTTACAAATGGGTGTTGCTTTTTTGGAACTGGTGGCGGTGGCAATCCTGAGTTTGGTCAAAAGATGTTGCGTGATGCATTAGATGCGGGGAAAGAGATTAAAGTTGGGGTTCTCTGCCCAAATCCGACAAAATTTACAAATCCTCAATTGATCGAAATTTAAAGTCTTTACGTCGCAAGTTCAGAAAAATCAATTTTAATATTCTGCAACCAGCGGTAGTAATGCTTTTGTTAGTGGACGAGCTTTAGGATGTCGTTTTATTAAATCGATAAGAATTGATTCTATTGAATCTTTATTGATTTTGTTAAAACGCGCATGATTTTCATGAAAAAGAATTTTATTTTGAATGCGTATTCGTTGTGCCTGAGATGGTAGCTTTTTAATGAGTTTTTGATTTGGAAAATACACCTTTATGATATATTGCTGATCATTTATAATATCATTCAAACTAAAATCAATTAAATTATGTTTAGCGCGAAAATATCCGAGGCTTAATAAACAATAAATCTTATCCTGATCTTTTCTAAAAGAATTGATAAATTGTTTATCATGTAAAGATAAAGCAAAAAAACATGATCTTTCTTCATCAGAAAAACAGGGGATCCCATAAAAATCTTTATATTCATCATGAGTAAACAACTGGATCAAATTATTTTTGGTAGGGCTTGTCATTGGCATCCTATTATGAGATCATGCACCTAAATATTCCTGTAATTCATATTACAAGAAGTGTTGCGCAGCATAATCGAAAGGATGAGAAATGGCAAAGAAAATTTCTGAAATGACGAAAATGGATTCTCCACAGAATTTGCATTTAGATCCACAGTATCAAAATTTGCTTAATGAAATAAAAGCCCGTTTAAAAAAATCCCAACTGCGCGCGGCCATAGCTGTCAATCATGAGCTTATCCAGTTCTATTGGGAAGTTGGTAACCTCATTATTGAACGCCAAGAGCAATCCAAATGGGGAGACAAGTTATTTGACGTATTATCTGATGATCTACGTCGTAGCTATCCCAATACAGAAGGATTCTCAAAAACAAACCTTAAAAATATGCGTCTTTTTGCCAAAAATTACCCCAATAAGGAATTTAGTCAGGCACTGCCTGACCAATTGACTTGGACGCATCATATTGTATTAATTCAAACTTTAGGTTCAGAAAAAGGCAATATAAAACAATGGTATGCAGTAAAAACGCTCGAAAATGGCTGGTCATATCGAGAACTTCAAACCCAAATTAAAGCTGACCTCTATAGCCGACAATCTAACCACGCTCTAAAAACGACTAATTTCAACGAAAAGCTTCCATCTCCTACCTCAGAGCTAGCTCAGGACATGATTAAAGACCCCTATAAGTTTCATTTCCTCACAGTAGGTAAAGATGCTCATGAAAAAGATATTCATAATGGCTTAGTTGGCCATGTTAAAGAATTTCTTATGGAATTAGGACAAGGATTTGCTTTATATGGAACGAAATTTCCTATCCATGTTTCAGGTAAACGTTTTGAAATCGATTTATTAATGTATAACACAAAACTTCATGCCTACGTGGTCGTGGAGCTCAAACGTGGGGACTTTGATCCACGTGATGCAGGACAATTAAATTTCTATTTGTCTGCTGTGGACGAACAATTAAAATCTCCGCAAGATGGACAAACAATTGGATTATTACTTTGTGAAAAGAAAGATCGTGTAATTGCAGAATATGCATTAAGACGAGTTGATAGTCCGATGGGGATTTCAGAATATGAATTATCAAAATCTTTACCACAAAAATTTGAATCAATTTTACCGACTACAGAAGAAATTGAAGCTGAATTAAGTCAGTTTGCTAGTGAAGATAGTGAAAAAGGAGACGACCATGAACAATAGACCTCGTCCTCTATTTGATACACTCGAGCAAATTCAAGAACAATATAAGCAATGTCAATCTGCTAATTCTAAGGATGTTATTTTATTCTGGTTAAAACAATGCTTTCATGATGCTGAATTTACTTTACCTACATATGCATATAAAGATTATCAGCATGTACTTAATTTTTTGTATAGTTACCGCGGAAGTGCTGATACATTTAATTCATATCGAAGAGAATTAGAGCGACTAATACAATGGTGTTGGTTAATACAGGATAAATCACTTTTATCACTTAAAAGAACTGATATTGAGACATTTATTGAATTTTGTAAAAATCCATATAAACGTTGGATTGGTGTTAAAACTGTTGCACGATTTGTTGAAGATCATGGTGAGCGAAAGCCTAACTCATTATGGCGACCTTTCATTGTGAAAATTTCTAAAAAATCATTTCAAGATGGAGAACGACCTGAAAAAATTAATTTTGAATTATCGCCTGAAGGGATTAAGCAAATTTTTGCAATCCTAGGTAGTTTTTATAATTACCTTATTCAGGAAGAAGTCACTGAAATTAATCCTGTAGTTCAAATTAGACAAAAAAGCAAATTTATTCGTAAGCAACAACAAGTCACTACAATTAGACGATTGTCTGAAGCTCAATGGAACTCAGTGATGGAGACAGCATTATCCTTAGCAGATAATTCACCAGATCAACACGAACGAACATTATTTATTATGAATGCATTATATGGAATGTATTTAAGAATTTCAGAGCTTACTGCTACGAAACGCTGGATTCCTAAAATGAATGACTTTTTTAAAGATGGGAATGATGATTGGTGGTTTAAAACGGTCGGGAAAGGTAATAAGATGCGGCAAATCGCGGTCAGCCCCGCTATGCTTTCATCACTTAAGAGATGGCGAAAATACCTGGAATTATCCCCCCTCCCCTCTCTTGACGATCAAACACCTCTTATTCCAAAAACAATAGGCAAAGGTCCTATTGAAAGTACTCGCGCTATTCGAAATATCGCTCAGATTTGTTTTGATAAAGCTGTTGAAAATTTAGTGCGTCAGAAAAAAACTGAAGAAGCGGAAATGTTGCGCTCTGCTACCGTGCATTGGTTAAGACATACAGGCATTTCCGATGATGTAAAAATACGACCAAGAGAACATGTACGAGATGATGCTGGTCATAGTTCTGGCGCTATAACAGATCGATATATTGATGTAGAATTACAGGCTCGGGCTAAATCAGCTACAAAGAAAAAATCTATGCAAAGTTAGAAATGAGATTTTTGACATCCTCCATCGGCATAAATGCCGAGGATTCCGACTAAAAATAACGGAGGGTTCCTGTTTCATTGAGAGGCCTAGCTGCACCCACTCTCCGCAGGCTTAACATTTGGGCTGCCCGCCCATAGACCAATTATGGTTTGAGGAGACTAGCAGCATGAAAAGAAAAAAGCAAATAATAAAGAGCGCCTTACATCTCCGGCCTGAAGGCCGAAGCTTTACGGCGCTTTTGGTAAATTTTGTCGAATTTGGGCAGAGAACCCCATAATAGCGCCAAACAAAAACGAATCAAGCCGGAATTTATTGAGTAACTTGGAATCACATATGTTATCAAATCGAAGAAGACTTGCATCAATCCGTCAAATTGGGTCGATTACACCTATCGAGGGTGCAGATAATATTGAAAAAATTACTATCAATGGTTGGCATTGTGTTGCAAAAAAAGGAGAATTCAAAGTAGAACAACTTTGCGTTTATTTTGAAATCGATTCCTTTCTACCAATTCGACCTGAGTTTGAATTTTTAAGAAAGACATCATTTCGAAAAATGGGTGACCAAGAAGGTTTTCGCCTTAAAACAATACGATTACGAGGTGTGTTATCACAAGGACTAGCGCTTCCACTCAGTATTTTAGAAAATCACTCTGTCCAACTTGGAGATGATGTCACTGACATGTTAGGTGTAATCAAATTTGAACCTCCTATTCCAGCAGAATTACAGGGGATCGCAAAAGGTTTATTTCCAGGATTTATTTGCAAAACAGATCAGGAACGCGTGCAAAATATATGGAACGAAATCAAGGATAATCTGGAATCATTTGAGGTAACATTAAAACTAGATGGTACAAGTTGCACTTACTACTTGCACAATGGCAATTTTGGGGTATGTACACGAAATTTAGAACTCCAATCTAGTGAAACCAATACTCAATGGAAATTGGCACAACAATATAAAATTGAAGATTTGCTGCGCTCCTATGGACATAACATTGCGTTACAAGGTGAAATCATTGGCGAAGGAATCCAAAAAAATCCCGAAAAAATAAAAGGCCAGGATTTTTATTTATTTGATATATGGGATATTAATCAACGACGTTATTATTCTCCACAAGCTCGTCGAGCATTATATGAAAAGTTTTTTTCTGCGCTGAAACATATACCCATCTTAGATGCCAACCGATATTTGACCGAATATCAAAGCATAGAAGCTATCTTAGCAACAACAGATGGTCCTTCGATGAAAGGTAAAGTTCGTGAAGGGATTGTATTCAGATCGAATGAATCTGGCTTGACCTTTAAAGTTATTTCAAATTTGTATTTATTAGCAGAGTGAAATTTTAGCCAATCTGTTTGACAATTTGTAGGCCACATTACGTTTTTTCGGGGTCTTCCTATAGGTAACCAAATGGTTTGACTAGGGCCTGTTTACTTTTCTACTAGTCTGGTTGAAAATCCTTGATATTCTGTGCTCCGTTGCTCATTTACTTATATGTAAACTGCGCTGCGGTGCTCGACATATCAAGGATTTTCACCTCAGCCTAGCGAAATGTAAACAGGCCCTAACTAAATAGCAAGTGTTTTATTTGTTGGACATATTCTGTCTTGACCATTCAAGTTTGCTACCAATGCCATTTTATATTTACCACTAGGAATAGCGGCAGTCACAGTTTTTATTTGAAAGCCCGAATAAGCTAAATTAGGATTATTAAATACTTTAGCTACGTCAGGTCTTCTATGATTAATCTCGCCATCGATTGCGAAAAATTGATCATTGCCAATAAGAACTAATTTAAATTTATTAAGCGGCTGGTTTTGTCCTGAAATCCAACCAATAATATTAGTAACATGATTCATTTTCATTTCTTTTGACACGATATCAATATAACACTGTAGCCCAGTGTTTTGAAACAAACGCTGATCAAATGCTGCCATTTTATAAAATTTTATCAGTGGCAGATTACTGAATTTCACAACGATATTATTATCAACCAGCGCGATAGATCCTGCAGAGGGCCAATTTGGCATGGCTGCAATTTTCTCCGCCGAGGTTTCCATGGCTTGCAGCGGTGCTCTTTTAATCCCAGATATGCCTAATAAATGCAGATAATTAATGACCCTGGACGGGGTATCTGTTAATGAAAAAAAAGAGGTACCAAATTCTTCAACATGCCTCTCAACCCCCTCATAAGGGTAAGTATCTAATAAGCCGACAATCAACAGAGGAATTTTATCATGAAATTTTTCTCTACCCAGAGTTTCTATGTGCTCAGAAATTCGAGTAGCAACCATTAGATCGCGTTGTTTAACAATATAATCGGAATAAAATACTGAGATTGCTACCCAAAGACAGACAATCAAAATGTATGCGCATATTAAATATTGCCATAAAATCTTTTTTCTTATGAAAATAAAAGCATTGACTGACATCAAGGCGTACAAGACAACAAACGTGCTTTGACCTCGTGCTGGAATAGTATTGGCACTTATCAAAATTGGAATAGAAGCAATAAAAATGGCGAGGGTGAGAACGATCAATGCCATTAACAGATGAGTAAAACGATGGTCAGGCAATTTTATTATGCGGATGAAGGAAGAGACCATTCCAAGCCATGGTAGTAATAAGATGAATAATCCTTTACCAAGAAAAATTTCATGACTGCCAACTAAATACAGTAAAATCGAATTAAACAAATACCGCCACTCAAGACTATTGGCAATATAGTCATTAATATAAGTTATTTTCAAATGAAATAATTTTAAAGTGATAACTTGTATAGCTAGGTAAACAATGACTGCGATCAATGTACTGATAAATGCTCGACAAGCAACACTCACTCTCTCTTTCCAGGTGAGGGAAGTAAAGCTCTCTGGCAGAAATATACAATCACGAAATATCAAAAAAAGACAAGTCAAAGCATATATTAAAATTAAACTTTGATAAATGCTGATACAAAATGCGATGAGTAATCCGCTGGTTAAGGTATCGAAGGGCTTGGCCCTTTGTATAAGCGTTGCAGCATAAGCAATTCCGACCAGGGCAAAACCAACCGCATGAGAAAAGCTACTAAACTCGACAATATGCAACCATATGGGACTAGAAATATAGACAAATACAAAAGGTAAGGCTTCGTATTTATTACGAGTAAAAAGAGCTGAAAATAGTTGCGAACTGATAATTAAACCGGCTAAAAAGAATAAGTTTGAAATGAAAGGTAAAGCATCTACGTACTCAGGCAAAATATAGGTGATAAGAGCTAAACCCCATCTCCCATGTTGGATAAACTCAAGATAAATCTTGGGGTCAAGGCTAAACCTCTCACTATCGATAACTAAAGAAAAATTAAATAATGGGTAGATATATATTATCAAAGCGAAAAAAAAGGCATATACGAGCGTATTATTCTTTTTTAATAAATAATTTTTTAAGAAATCTTCCTGAAGCATATAGTCATTCCATTAATGCGCGATCTATCCGATATTTTGTTTATTTCTAGCCATTGCTTTTTGCTGCAGTTTCGTTTCTACTTTTATTTAGTGATGAGCTTATCCTTTGATGTTGGCGCACTGTACCATATCGGAGTGATTCTTTCAAATTTCAACGGGGTTAGCATAAGGATATAAAACCATGCCGCATATTTCAATCGTTGTGCCTGTTTTTCAAGCGGAAAATAGTTTATATGAATTATGGCAAAGATTGAAATCATCCATCGAACCTATTACTCATGATTTTGAAGTATTATTGATTGATGATTATAGCAGCGATCGTTCTTGGGAAATTATTCTTAAACTCGCTCAATCTGATGCTAGAGTGAAAGGATTAAAATTTAGTCGTAACTTCGGGCAGCATTATGGCATCACTGCGGGTATTGATCATTGCAATGGAGATTGGGTAGTGGTGATGGATTGTGATTTGCAAGATCAGCCTGAAGAAATCCCCAAGCTTTACCAAAAAGCTCAGCAGGGTTTCGAAATTGTTCTCGCAAGACGAATAAATCGCCAAGATTCTGTTATAAAAAAAGGATTTTCATGGCTTTTTTATAAAGTTTTCAGTTATTTTCTGGATCTCAAATATGATGGGCAAGTAGGAAATTTTAGAATAATCTCTAAAAAAGTGGCGCTAACGTTTCGTTCAATGCGTGAAAATTTACGATTTTTTGGGGGAATGATAAGTTGGATGGGATACCCAACAGCCACTGTGGATGTTCAGCATGCTAGTCACGGCAAAAATAAAAGTACTTATACTTTTAAAAAATTATGCAAACTGGCCGGTGACTCCATTATTGCTTATTCTGACAAACCATTGCTCCTAGCCATTCGCTTGGGATTATTAATGTCGGTGCTTGCTTTTTGTTATGGCATTTATCAATTAATTCATGCATTCATTTACCGCTCACCGGTGCCGGGTTGGACCAGCTTAATTATTTCACTTTATTTTATTGGCGGAATTATTATTGGGATATTGGGTATTATTGGTATTTATTTAGGTAAGACTTTTCAGGAAACCAAAAAAAGGCCGCTTTATATTATTGAAGAGTTGACAAATTGATGAGTAAAATGACCATAGCACCTGAAATTATATATATCCCTCATGATTCAATTATTTTCGGAATGGATGCGTATGAGATTCAAACCATATCATCAGAAATATTTGATCAGGTAATAAAAAAACCTGGGCATTACACAGTGAAAATAAATCCTACTCAACCTAAAAAATGCTTACATAATTATGGCTTTTATTATTGTGATACTTTGATTGAGCCTTATTGCACTAAAGAAAAATTTATTTACCATGAACATGAAGCGATTGATTTTAAATTTGAATCACACATTCATGATTTGCTCAGCATCATTCAACATGTATTTATTTATGGTCGATTCCATCGTGATTTTAATGTATCACCGCAACAAGCGGAGAATCGTTACGCTCATTGGCTAAAACAGCTGCATGCAGCAGGTAGTATATATGCATTATATTATAAACATGATTTAGCAGGGTTCATTGCTGTAGTTGAAAATAAGTTGGTTTTGCATGCCTTAAGTCATCAATATCAAGGTAAAGGGTTATCTAAATTTTTTTGGAGTAAGGTATGTGCACACTTGTATGATTTAGGCTGCCATGAATTGCTAAGTTCAATATCTGCTGCCAATCTTGCCGCCGTAAATCTTTATACTTCTTTGGGTTTTCATTTTAGAAATGCTGTTGATGTTTATCATAGGTTGGTTAAATGAATATACCTTTTGTTAAAGTACATCTGACTGGCAAAGAGCAACATTATATTAGTCAGCTAAACACATTTTCTGGTAATGGTCATTTTACTCATCGTTGTCAACAATGGTTAGAGACACATCTACTAATTAATAAAGCGCTGTTAACTCCTTCTTGTACGGCTGCTTTAGAGATGGCCGCGCTATTAATTGATACGGGTGTTGGTGATGAAATTATCATGCCTTCGTATACTTTTGTCTCTTCGGCAAATGCATTTGCCATGCGTGGGGGAATCCCTGTTTTTGTAGATATTCGATCGGATACATTAAATATAGATGAAACAAAAATTGAATCGGCTATTACTTCAAAAACAAAAGCGATTGTTCCGGTTCATTATGCGGGAATCGCGTGTGAGATGGATGTTATTTTGTCATTAGCAAAAAAATATAATTTACTGGTCATTGAAGATGCTGCACAATCCATAATGGCAAGCTATAAAGGACACTATTTAGGTACGATGGGCCACTTGGGAGCTTATAGCTTTCATGAAACCAAAAATATTGTTTCCGGAGAAGGAGGTTCCTTATTAGTAAACGACAGTCAATTTGATGAGTTGGCGGAAATAATTCGTGAAAAGGGAACCAATAGAAACCAATTTTTTCGTGGTGAAATAGATAAATATACTTGGCGTCATCTGGGGTCATCTTATCTGCCGAGTGAAATTACGGCGGCTTTTTTATTAGCACAACTTGAAGAAGCTGGATCCATTACCAAGCAACGAATGAAACTATGGGAATATTATCATGCTTCATTTGCAGAGCTTGAGAAGAGAGGATTGTTAAGAAGACCCATCATTCCTGCAGAATGTCAGCATAACGCCCATATGTATTACATTTTAGTATCTGATATTAATACACGAACTTATTTAATCCATTTTCTTAGAGAACATGGATTTCATGCTGTTTTTCATTATGTTCCGTTGCATACTTCATTAGCTGGAAAAAAATATGGACGAATAGTGGATGAATTAACCACCACAGAGTTTGTATCTGAACGCATCATTCGATTACCTCTGTTTTTTGATATGAATGAAGATCTGATAGATCAAATTGTTGATGTGGTTACAAAGGGTTTATTGATGACTGAGGCGGTGGCGTTACATGCAAAATATTAGATTTTTATCTAACTTTTTATTCTTTATATCTATTTTTATTTTAGGTCTTTATTTATTTCATTTGGAAGCAACACAACAAATTATATCTGATCTTAATTGGCATCTTGTTTTGATTAATCCTATCGTTTCCGGGCAGTGGAAACTCCCGCATGAAGGATTTGAATATACTGTTTATGTATTATCAAAATTATTGAGAAGTAACTATATTACTGTAAGTACGATTTTTTTATCCATTATATTAGTAATCATGGCCTATATTAAATTTTTTCTGCTGAAGCGTTTAGCGAATATCCAATCTAATCTAGCCTTGATTTTTGCTATATCATTGATGCTTGTTTCAGCAATCTGTTTGCCCATGTTTAATAGTAATTTATATATAGGCCAAGGAAGCCCAACGATTTGGCATAATCCTACCATATTATGTGTAAAACCATTTGCATTCTTATGTGTGTATCTCGCAATTCAGGCATTTGAAACATTTAGTCGTAAAACATGGAGCATTTTAGCAATATTATTATTGATTAGTTTTTTTTATAAGCCCAACTTTGGCATTGTGTTTATTCCTGCGTTAGGTCTTTATATTTTAGGTAAATATACTAGAAATTTCCGAGCCTATCTTTATTTCTTATTGATGATATTACCAAGTTTATTATTTGCATTTACCATACAAATTCGCAATTGGATTCTTTTGCCCACAATACCTAATTCAATTATTGTGTCACCTTTCGGTGTGTTACATATGTATACACCTAATGTATTTATTTCATTTATATTAGCTACCGCCTTTCCTTTATTTTTTCTGCTAATTAATCCTAGGCGTATTTTATCAAACGGTTACCTTACTTTATCTTGGATAATGCTAGTAATTGGATACTTACAATTTGCTTTTCTCGCAGAAACTCAATGTTTTCGTTGCGCTAATTTTGCCTGGGGATTTTTAATTGCCTTGGATTTAGTTTTTGTTTTTAGTTTTATTGAATTTATCAGGTGGCTAAACGAAGTTCATCTAACATCGAAAATTACTCTACTGTTCGTTTTCGGGTTTTTAACACTATTGTATTTTACTCATTTTATTTCTGGCATAGGTTACTTAGGTAGATACATATTAACGGGTAATTTTATGTAATTGCATCTGTTAGTTACCAAAGTTTTCGTCTTGGCAACCACCAGCGCTGAGATTTGGCGGAATAAATTTCTGTTAGCATATGATTAACATGCGCAATGTAGGCATTTTTGTCTTTTAACTCAGCTACTATGATAGATAATTGATCTGTTAGATGTTCTGTTTCTTGACCTTTAGTTTCTAAATCACCCTTCAGCTGGGCAATAGAGGCATTTTTACATGCTAAATCTACTTTCAGCTGGGCAATAGAGGCATCTTTGCATTCTAAATCTGCGTTCAGCTGAGCAATAGAGGCATCTTTACATTCTAAATCTACCTTTAACTTTGCATTATTATCTTCTGCAATGTTTAAAATATTCTGTAATTGTTCTACCTGATTTTTTAAAACCTCGATTTCTGTTTGTTGTTGATTATTTTTTTCAGAAATTGTTAACAGGTTAGTGCGTAAGCTTGCTTGCTCCATAGTGAGTTGTGTCGTTTGCATCGTTTGCTGCGCTAAAAGATCGCGATCAGTCAAAGCAGCGCCGAGCCGACTATAGGTAGAACGAATACTTGCCACTTGTTCATCATTATGAGCTGCATCAAAAAGAGCACGCAGATCAGGTGAAATTAATTTGCCTACGCCAAGCACACCCAAGCCGTGTCCATGAATAAATTCAAAACTTGGATATAATTTACGTACCTCTTCCCAAAGTCTAAAGACACCAAAATGTCTTTCTTTGACATTCGTATCATGAAATAACACAACACCACGATCAGAAAGTTTGGGTAACCACATTTCAAAGTCATGCTTGATATCTTCATAAAAATGTCTTCCGTCGATATGCAAAATATCAATGGAGTTATCCAAGAAATATTCTAATGCATCATCAAATGTCGAGCGAATTAACCGAGAAAAACCGGAATACTTTTGCACATTATGATTATTAATATTTTGAAAGACTTCCTCTCCATAGAAACCCGCATGTTCATCGCCTTTCCAAGTATCAATCGCATAACATCGAGTAGCAAGACTTAATTGTTGAACCGCCTGGCAAAAAGTAAAATAAGAATAACCTTGATGTACGCCAAGTTCTACCAAGGTAGTTGGCTTAGTAACATTGACTAGCCAAAATGCGAAGGGTGCATGCTCAAGCCAAGCAGAGGTATTAATCAAATCTGGTATCCAAAACGAAGCTAAAGAGAGACATAGGGGAGTTTCTTCATTATGAAGAAGCTTCAAATTAACATCACTATTCCTACTTTTTAACATGCTCTAGTTGCCTTTGTGTTTGCACCAACCACGAGTGACGACTTTGGATATCTGCTCTGACTTTTGCTCCATTATCACGATTCGTTACTGTGTTTATCATGGAATTACCGTGAACTCGATACCTTGCAAGAATTTCCTCAACATGATAGCCAAACAATCCATGCTCAACAAACCTGCACCAAAAATCATAATCTTCCCAACCATATTTTAGATGATGATAACCTCCCACATAAGCCCATGCTGACAATCGTATTAATGCCATGGCATCAATATAATTACCACAGGTAAATAACATGGGATCATAAGGCTGATCGCCCATCACATAATTTTCATCACCAAACCGTTGAATGCTTGGATAAACAAACGCAGCATTGGTTTCTTTAATTTTTGTTAAACAGGTTGCCGCAAAATTGGGTAGCAAGCTATTATCCGGATCTAATGGTAAAACAAATAATGTTTCTGCATGAGCAAAGCCAACATTCCTGGTATATGCCAAACCGCTATTGACATTATTTTTAATCAACATGGCTCTATTAAATCGGTCTTTATTTTCATTCAACCATTGACTCGCTACTTCAATCGAATTGTCTTTTGAACAGTCATCGACAATAACCAAATCAATGTTAAGTAATGTTTGATGTTTTACGGATTCAAGTGCTTCGATAAGATAATGACCATAATTGTAGGAAGGAATAATCACAGTTACTTCTGATATATTTAATTTATCGTAAGAAACAATTATTTCATGCACCGGAATGATGGGGATAATATAAGAATTATTTTTTGATTTTAATAAATTAAATTCAAAAGCGCGAGCAGCTCTTGGCCCAGGATGAATCATAGTGTCTATCATAGAGGACATTAAATCTATTCGTTGCTCTGAGCCATATTTCCAAAGTACATCATAATAGGCACAACGCGCGATTTGTTGGCGAAGTGCAGAGTCACTCAGCAGCTTAGAAAGGATGTTATACCAACTCTCTTCATCCGTAGCTAAAAACCCTGTCTTACCATTTTCGATTGCTTCAGAAAAAGGTTGAGTAGGGGAGGCAACAATGGGAACTTCAACCAAAGCCGATTCAAAAAATTTGAGTTCACTTTTTGCTTCGCAAAAGGGATTGCCTACTTCTAAGGGTGCAAGATTAATATCGAACCGCGCCATCTCCCAGGGTAATTTAGGCAATGGAACCATTTCACGCCATTCAATTTGATTGCTCATTGACAACAATGCCGGAAATTCTTCGATATCAATACAGGGGAGAGTTTGCTTACGGAAAAGAACTAAACGGCAATTGGCGTGTTCTTGAAGTAATCGAGCAATCACATCAGCAATTTTTGCAAAATCTTTTTGATGTGTCCGCGATCCACCGGCGTATCCTATGCGAATCAGACCATCGTAATGACTATTTAATCGTGCTCGTACGGCTAATCTTGATGTTTGCCAGATAAGTTCATCAAATCCATTAGGAAGAACAAATGTTCTCTTGCCAAACGAACGCATATAATTTGCTAGATAGTTGGTGGTAGCAGAACAATAGTCTGCCTGTTCCATGGTGGTTTGCATGGCTCCAAAAAACCTTTCCACTGCTTTTTCGGTCACGCCAGTGGTTCTTATGCCATCTACAATATTTATTTTTGCGAGAGTAGGATCAATCACCAAATCATCCGCATCAAAAATAATGGGCACATGCGCTTTGCGAGCAGCTGAAAATATATAGGGAAGTTGTTCTGTCCAGCCTGCACGCCAGACAAAGAGAACATTTGAATTAGTAATTTGTTCAAGCTGAGTGACTGCGGTGGGTACAGTTAGTTCTACTACATCAACGCCGATTGCTTTAGCTGCGCTTGCATAACGTGCGATTCGATAAAAATGGCCAGGTGTATCCGGCTCACCGGAAATAAAAGTAATTTTGATTTTATTTCCCATAAGAAATGGTTTAAACGTAGAAATTGTGGTTTCGATTCGACAGCTTCTTTCTTCTGCTTTACCCACTACCTCATAGTGGACTAATGGATTCATTTGATTGACATCAGAATAAAGCGAAAGATAATCACGTGTCGAGAAGTGAGGGCCAGGGTCATAGCCTTTCTTTGCGCCCAATTGTAAATAATGCTGTTCTGGTTCTAAGCCGAATTTTTTCACATGGGGATATTGAGCAAGATACCAATCCCGATCAAATAAATGACTTGCTTTAATGATGACTATTTCTGGATATTGAACATAGCGTGTCTCATCAACAACAGGTTCTTTTCTGCTATGAAATTTATGTGTGATTAAACCATTTATTTTTTGTTTTATCCGAGATAAAAATTGTTTCTTTTTTTTATCTCCAATCTTTTGTAATAAATATGTGATTTCTTGATTTTTTTGCTCTATTTTTTGACGCAGAAAAATTGTTTCAAGATGTTGGCCCTCAATTTTCTGCTTAAGAAGTGTTATCTCCGGTGCAGACACCGGAGAGTCATTTTTAACTAGCATTTTCATCGTCCTAAACTAGCTATCCATGTTTTTTTACATATGACTGATAGCTGGTCTAGCAATGGGATCCAGTGTAGGAAGCACCATATCCTCACGATGACGGCGTATAAGTGGCTTACCAGGTTCGCGAACATCGCCGAAGTAATAACGTAATCCAAGAAATCCGTAACTAAGATTATGTGCACCTGCACCTACGTCAGCAAACACAGATAAGCCAGGTAAGGAATGTAAACCGAATTGATATTCAGTACCAATTTCTCCGGTGACATCTCCAGCGAGCATAATCGCACCACCGTACACTCTCCAATCAGGTTGGGCATACCAATTCACGATAGCTTCAGCATAAAAACCATTACTTTGACCGCTTCTAGACACGCCACCCGCTTCACCGGTTATGGTAAACCTATTTAGGTAATCTTCTCCGTGAGCACCGTACAAAGTATGATGCCAATTGCTGGATTTGGAATAGATCACATGAGGGCCCAATAACCCTTGCGCGGGATTACGCCAGAAAATATATCCATCAATAGATTGTAGATTGGCACCGCCCGCAGCGCCATCATATCCATGTACTTGTGCTCCTAAAGCATGCGTCAGAGGTGTAGCAACACCAGCTTCGACAATGCCGCCCGCTCCACTATCCGCCTGGTTGTGAAGATAATCTCCAGCAGCACCTACCCAGCCATTAATATTGGATACGGCGGGTAATGTTAGAGGAGCTGCTTTAACAGCTGTTGTCCCTAGACTGGAAGTAGCAGAGACCAGTAACAACGGCCATTTTAATTTATGCACGAAAGTTTTCATTAATGTTTTCACATTGCCTTTAACGATGCTGGCCTTATCGACAGCAATCACTTTACCCTGTGGTTTTTGTAATGAGATGGTAATCGTGTAATAGAAGGGGTGCGATAATCGCTGAGTATTATTCAGTATGATAGGTTCCAATTCTTTCTGTATGTCGGGAAGATTCAGTTTTTCTTCCGTATTTTTAGCTTTCACTAAAAAATAAATATTTCGTTTCTCGGTATTGAAATAACATCCTTTCAATACCGGCCCTAACAATTGACGCGCTTCTTTGGCAATACTAACCAAAATACTCGTACGTTCAATAGTAGCGGTAGGATCAAAATAAATAGTTTGATAAGGCACACGCGTTAATATTTCTTCCAAGGATCGAGTTTGTTTCAATTTTAAGGAGCGTGTTGTCTTGATTTGGATTAATCCGAATGCGGGATCTTCAATCTTTTTTTTGTGAAATAACTCAGCTAATTGACGGCGAGTCTTTGTGTCTCTTGCATAAAGAACGGGGTTTGGATTATTTTCATTTGCACCGCAAAAATAGACGTTTTTTGCTAAATCGCCAATACAATTTTTTAAAGCTTCGATATCCATCGTAACATCTCCATGTCAATTATTTCTGGCTTCTCGTAAGAATGGTAGTTTTTTAGGCCAATGTCAAGAAGCAAATGGGTTTTTGCAAGATTTTTTTGTGATCGGATCAAGTTTAGCAAGAAAATCACGACTACATTTTAAGACAATCTCTTAGGCATGTGTCGTATCGAATTGGTGCATTAAAAAATCTGTTGCGACATGGGGTTACACATTGAAGCTGGGGGAAAACGAAAGAAATCGAGTTGGAAGAGTTGATTTGTTTAAATCACATTGTTGTGTTCCTAAGTTGAAAAAAGGTAAATGGCGACAGGCTGCCTCTTGTATTTCGGTTTTGGGGTAATATTATATTGCAACTACGAATCTTTCATCATCAGTTTTTGATGAAGACGATTTTGTAACCAGATCCAACGACGATAACTATCACCTGATAAAGACATAGCTACATCCCGTGCTTCAGCAATACCACGTGTTAATGCATCCGGCGTATGGTTACAATCCAATAATTCTAAGTATTTATTTGCGGCTTCCGATCCTCCAACAAGAGGGGCTATATCTTCTTTAATGAATTGTTCCCAACTGAGGGTAGGGTCATATCCAAAGCGGGAAAAGGCAAGATAATTAATTTCATTCACCGTATTAAAAGCACTAACTTCGCCAAAAATGTTAGCTCCCTGAAGTCCAGTCTTAAAAGACATATGCATCATTTCAGCATAACGTTTAGCAACAAGCTCATATCGCTCGTGTTGCCATTGCGAACCCATGTGAGTGCGCCAGATATTTTTAGATCGGGGTAAGGATTTTACATAGTGAGAAGTTAATTCGTTTTTTAAACGTTGAGCATAGCTACGATTTATACAAAATTGATAAATAGCTTCATCAGGCAAGTCTGTCAATGCTGAAATTGCATTCAGATCCAATAAATTGTCCCAATAAGCTTCGCAAACCAACCATAAATCTTTACGAGAACGCTGTGTTGCTGAAAATAAACGCGGATAAACTAAAGCCATATCTTTAAATGACCATTGTTGATCAACTGCTCGTCTCGCTGCACACTCAGTACATTGGCAAATACCATAATCACCCGTCTCAAAATTGATGCCGCCAATTTCAAAAGTTTCTGCTAGCCATTGAATGGCTTCTACATGGTAATCCATATTTTTACTTTTTGATGGGCATGCAGCATCTAAATAAAAAGTTTCTGGCAAATAAAGTTCTGTAAATTCTGGTAATCGAAAATGTTTCGGCTGATCAAATTGAGCACGCAAGTTAGGATTCTGATGTAACCATTGGCTTAAATTATAACGATGCTCACCTTCCCAATAAATACCGCCATAGCAATTAATTCCGACGCCTGGCAAAATGCGTACGCCACGCTCGGTTGCATAACGGCAGAGTTCTTGCGCAGCTTCGATTCCTCCATGACTATCACGAAGAAACCCATAAATTGTGATTCCATTAATACGGTGCAAACTCATGAAATCAATTAATCGATGATAATCTTCAAGAAAACCATTCATCGGTTTTGTATATGGATTAGCAAATCCTATCTCTTGCATGCCACATTGCTCTAAATACCAATTAGTACTATGATCCCACGTCCAAAAAAATCGGTAAGGTAATGCTGGCGTTTGATATACGTCTAGAGAGGAAATCTGAATTGTTTGACCACGGATGGTTATATGTTTCGTTCCAAGTTCATTTACAGCATAAATAATTCCTGCAATGCCGCCGCCGAGGATCAAAAGCATCGGTTGTTGATTAAATTGTATTGAGCGTAATAGAAAAGCACCTTCTGCCAAAACAGTATTTTTTACTTTTGGTACGATTGTGTTAGGTAAAGTATCAATGGCATCACTCACCCAGATTGTGAAATTAGAATTTTTCGATAATATTTTGTCATTAGTATAATTTTCTATATGAATAATATTTAAATGAATTCCAGAAAAATAACGACGTAATAAACGTAGAGCATGAATATGAAGATGTGTATTAATAATGATAGTAATATTGCTTGCTGAATCAAATGTAATAATTGTGTTATTTTTTATATCCATTATCTATCTTCTTTTTTATGAAAAATTAGGGGCTAGTCTATAGCATAATCCGCTATCAAGATCCACATTATTTTAGAGAAGCAAGTTAGAAAAAAACGAAAAAAATCGGATAGGTAGATTTGTTTAAACTATATCATTTTGTCCTCAGGCTGAAATGGCAGAGAGTAATAGAAGGGTGAGGAAGGCTTAGATTGTGGGAAATTAGTAATGTAAAAAATATTCACCGTAGAATTGCAGAGATAAAAAAAAACAGGTGCAATACTCAAAGTACGCACCTGTTTTTGTTTAGTGTTTTCTAAGTTAGATAAACTTGTACACTACGCCCAAATTGAACTGATGGGAAAGTGGTCTGCCAAGTTGAGTAGTCCTGTTATATTGGCTGTAAACATATTCGCCACGGAGGTCCCAATTCGGCATAAAGGTTGTTTGACCACCTATACCAACTTGCCAACCAGTTTTATTGGTACCAATATCACTGAAGCGAGTTCTGACAACACCAGCACGTAAGTAGCCCAAAACATCATTCGTAATTAAGTAGCCAGGAATGATATCAAGCCCATAACTCCAGCTTGTTCTTGGACCAACCAATGTTCCGGTAGCGCCTACAGTTTTGAAATCCTTTAGATTGGCACTGTCGCCAACAAAGATTTCACCAGCCAGATAAAAAGCTGGGCTCAATAATGCTCCATAACCAGCGGAAAGTGTTCCTTCCAAGCCAGTATAAGCACTAGGAGCACCTGTGATGACAACACGCGGACCTACACTTAAACCAATGTAAGGGGCTGCCATCCAAGCTGGACATGGCATTGCTTCAGCTTTGTAATCACCTTTATATGATTTCATCGCGAAAGCACTGTTGCTAGCTGCTAAAATAATACTTGCGATTAGTAACTTCTTAAACATAATTTACTCCTTTTCTACCTATATAGGTTAATGCTTAACGTTCGGCAATAAAGATACTGTAACAAACTTCTGTAGCTTCTCTCACAGTTATCACACGGAGCCTATTTATAACTCGTCCGGACAGGCTACGAGATACTTGTGTTTGATAACAGTCTCTCTATCTGCGCGTCCATGGTAACGCATACAACAAGTTACAAAGATAACATAGTTCATATAAAAAGCAAAATATTTATTTTAAAAATTTTTATTTAGGAAATAATTTCGAATAAAAAAATTTATCCAACCAGAAATATATTGCCGATAATAAATTTTACTGGAAGTAATAGCATTGTGGGGAAACTAGCTCGAAGTGGGAAAATTTTTCATGGACTTCTGATTTTTCGCTATTAACATTAATGTTATGTAGACGAAAGATAATAGTTAATATTACTATACCGATAGCAAGTATTTTGATTAATCAAATGGAAAATAAAATTTGTTCAGCTAAGAATACCAATGGACAGTTAAAATAATGACACAAAAAAATATTTCAAGTCTTGAATTAACTTCTTATCCCTTAAGAAAACCCAATTTAATAAAATATTATTTACCTTTTTTTTGTGCCGGATGGATAGGCTCATCTTTGATATACTTAAATTACATATTTAGTGGTAGCTTACGATGGTTTTATTTAGTTTTTTTATTTGTTTTTATCGTTACTAGATACAAAATTATACGTTATTTTGATGCACGATTAGCCTTTCTCATTTTTATATATACAACATGGTGTTTATTAACCATTTTATGGTCTAATGTTCCAATGCTATCTTTAGTTAAATCTGTTTTATTCACTTTTATGATACCGATATTAGTTTTAGCCGGTATAGAATGGGTAAAAAATTTTTCTTGGGATTATTCTTTAGACTATCTCTGGATGTTATCTTTTTGTTCTTTGTTATCTGCTCTGCTAGGACACAATGATGGTAGCAATAACTATTATCATGGCCTCATTATGGGAGCCGGATCTAATTTATTTGGATTTATGGCGGCGGTTTCTTTCCCTTTTTTTCTCTGGATGACCTATAGAAAATGGAATGAAAAAAATAAACGTTATATTTGGTTAGCCTGTACCAGTTTGATTTTTTATTATACTTTCATATCAATGTCTAGAGCTTCGATTTTAATTATGCTTAGTACTTTGTTTTGTTTTTTTGTTAGTTCAAAATTTTCTAAAAAGATTATATTACTAGTCGGTAGTGTGATTGTTAGTATTGGGCTGCTATGTATTTACCCTTCTCTACTTACTCACATGTTAGAAGTTTATACGGTTAAAACAAGAGGTAGCTTACTTGATTCTCGAGTAGTATTCCATAGTCGTTATACGGAATGGCAGCAATCACACGAGGGTGCTGTTGAAGGAGGATGGGTTGGATTAGGATTTGGTGTTTCTTTTGATAGAACAGACTGGGACTTTAAAGGATTCAATTCCATTGGATATGGACGAGAAAAAGGAAATTCCCCATTAGGTATTATTGAAGAAACAGGTTTAATCGGATTTTTATTATATATTATTTTGCTAGGATATCTTCTTATCAAGTTTATTAATTTATATATAACAACCAAAAATCATAATCAAAAAATTCTAATTGCAATTTTTATGGGAACTTTTATAGGATTAATTTTCCATTCGATGTTTGAATGTTGGTGGTATGCTCCAGGGGGACCAGAATTTCTCTATTTTTGGTTGTTAATTGGTGCAAGCCGAGGTTTAGAATTAAGTATTAAGAATCATTATGCGCATTGAATTAAAACGTAAATTGGGAAAGCTTTGGCCAGCTCCTTCTCACAGTAGAAAAATAATTTTACTTTATCATTCGATAAGTGGTAGCCCATGGGCGATGTTTGAAAAAACATTTAACGATCAAATTGATTGGATAAACGATCATTGTGATGTGCTATCGTTAACAGATTTACTTCAGTCTCCACCAAAAGAAAAAATTCAGGTTGCTATTACCTTTGATGATGGTTATGTCTCTTTATATGACAAAGTTGCTGCAAAACTTTCTGAAAAGAACATGGACGCGACGGTTTATATTAATACAGGCTGGATTGGCGATGGCTCAGCAAAACGCAAAAAATCTTATCCAAAATTAGGACATTATCCAGAAGAGTCATTCATGATTTGGCCAGAAATTGAAGATTTACATCGTGCGGGATGGGAAATTGGATCACATGGGGTTAATCATTACAATTTGGCACAACTTACTTCAGATGTTTTAGAAACAGAACTGAGTCACTCTAAATATCATATTGAAGAGCAATTACAAAAACCTTGTATACATCTTGCTTATCCATTTGGACGTTATTCCAAAACAGTAAAAGATTTTGCTAGTACAATAGGATATCAATATGCAGCTGCGGCATATCATGCACCTTTAAAAAATAATTGCGATTTATTTGCCTTTCCAAGATTAAATATTGCCAAAGAATATTCGATGCATGATTTTAAAAATATTATTCATGGTAAGTGGGATTATTTAAAATTTATTCATAAAATGAAAGGATTTTAAATTCGGAATTAGAAAGAAATCTAATGGAGGAGATCATTTGTCTATCTTAGTTACCGGAGTAGCAGGATTTATTGGTTCTGCTGTCACTTTACGATTATTGTCTCAAGGAAGAGAGGTGGTTGGCATCGATAATTTAAATAATTATTACGATGTGAAACTAAAAGAAAATCGTTTAATCCAATACCATTCTCATCCTAAATTTAATTTTCAAAAAATAGATATAGCTGATCGTGATGCAATAACAAATCTTTTTTTGCAAAATCAATTTGATACTATTATTCATTTAGCTGCGCAGCCGGGAGTGCGCTACTCTTTGGAAAATCCTGCTGTTTATATTGATTCAAATTTAGTAGGATTTGCAAATGTCTTAGAGGCTAGTCGGCAACATCAAATAAAACATTTTGTTTATGCTTCATCTAGTTCTGTTTATGGAGCGAATGAAAAATTACCTTTTACGGAAGATGATCCTGTAGATCATCCCTTATCGCTTTATGCAGCCACGAAAAGAGCTGGGGAATTAATGGCACATAGTTATGCGCAATGTCATTTACCTTGTACTGGATTACGTTTTTTTACTGTATATGGACCTTGGTGCCGACCAGATATGGCGTTATTAAGTTTTACGCGAAATATCATGGCAGAAAAACCTATTTCCCTTTTTAATAATGGTAATATGATACGCGATTTTATTTATGTAGATGATATTGTTGAAGGATTAATAAGAGTGATTGATTCACCTCCTGCATTAGATCGAGCAAATATCAAGGAACGACGACCCTCCACAAGTCATGTTGCTCCTTATCAAATATACAATATTGGTAATAATCATCCGATTAAATTGCAGTATTTTATTCAAGTACTTGAAAAATGTTTGGGTAAAAAAGCGACATTAGAAATGAAGCCCATGCATGTTGCAGATGTACAAAGTACTTATGCTGATGTAACTTCTTTTGAAAGAAAATTTGGAAAATTACCCCATACCCCATTCGAAATCGGAATTTCACGTTTTGTAGATTGGTATAAGGCCTATTATCAAGCTCAAATTTTAGCAGAAGCTTGAAAATCATGTGCGCTATTACTGGTATTATCAGTCCCATTTCAACCTATAACCAAATTAGTTTACTGGATCCCATGTTATCTTCAATGTTGCATCGAGGGCCTGATGCGACGGCAACCACTTCTTTGGGCAAAGAAGGATGTTTTGGCCATAATCGTCTTGCGATTATTGATCTGGCTGAACGAGCTAAACAACCTATTTGGAATGCTTCTCGACGGTTTTGTTTAATATTTAACGGGGAAATTTATAATTATCAACACTTGAAAATTGAATTAACACAACGGGGGCATCGATTTTGTACCGAATCAGATAGTGAAGTGCTGATCGAAGCGTGGGCTGAGTGGGGAATAAAAGCAATTCATCGATTGGTTGGTATGTTTGCTTTTGCCGTGTGGGATAATCAGCTTAAAAAATTATTTTTAGTACGTGATCGTATGGGAGAAAAACCCTTATTTTACGCACCCATCCAGCAAAATTTGAATAATGGGCTTGTTTTTGCTTCCGAACTCAAAGGATTAATGCAGTATCCATTTATTACTAAAAATTTGTCTATGACGGCTTTGAATCATTATCTTAGTTTTGGCTATATTTCTACAGAAGATGCAATTTTTAAGAATATTTATAAATTGCCCCCCGCTGCCTATCTTGTTTATGATGCTACCACATACCACTACTCTATTTCTTATTTTTGGTCATTAGCAAATTATTTTAATAATAAAAAAATAATAAGTTTTCCTGATGCTCAAGCAGAACTTGATTTATTATTGAAAAATTCAGTTAAAAAGCAATCCATTTCCGATGTACCATTAGGTGCTTTTTTATCTGGTGGTATTGACTCATCTTCAATTGTTGCACACATGAATGAGAATCAGGGTAATCAGGTGAATACGTATAGCATTGGTTTTAAGGAAAAAACCTATAATGAATTAAATATGAGTCAAAAAATTTCGCAATATTTATCAGTTAAACATCATACTAAAATTTTATCTTCTATCGTTTGGAATGATCTTATTAAAATAATATCGGTTTTCGATGAACCTTTTGCAGATACTTCATTAATTCCGACTTATTTATTATGCAAATTCGCCCGACAACAAGTGAAAGTAAGCTTGTCGGGTGATGGCGGTGACGAACTTTTTGGTGGTTATGTCACTTATCAAGCTAATCGTTATCATGGTTTAATGCAGTTTTTTCCACGAACAGCCAGAAAACTCATGGTTAACAGTAGTTATTATCTACCTACTTCATTTAATAAAGTCAGTTTGGATTATAAAATTAAAAAATTTTTACAAGGTTGTTTGTTAGATCATCAAGATGCGCATATAAGTTGGAGAGAGATTTTTAATCAACAAGAAAAGCAAGCTTTGTTTCGACGTGAATTCAATAATATTCTTGAATATAACCCCATCAATGCAAAACGACGCTGGTTCAGTGAGGTTGTAGATTGTCATAGATTAGATCAAGCGATGTACGTTGATATGAAAACTTGGCTAGTCGATGATATTTTAGTAAAAGTAGATCGTGCCAGCATGGCGCATTCTTTAGAAGTTAGAGCCCCTTTTTTAGATCATTCTTTAGTGGAATTTGCTGCGAGTTTGCCAATAAACTATAAAATAGCGGGCTTTCAAGGAAAACGGATTTTAAAAGCCAGCCAAAAAAAAAGACTGCCCGCTTATGTCATTCATCAAACAAAAAAAGGGTTTAATAGCCCTATTTCATCTTGGTTATCGACTGACTTGTTTGATATGGCGTATGATCTAACAACCACTGGACATTTAAATACCTGGTTTAATAAAGAATATATTGAAACCCTCTGGTCCGAACATAAGAATGGCCGACGTGATCATGGCTATCGTTTATTTAATTTATTATGTTTAGAAATTTGGTGTCAGAATTATTTATAAGGACAAATATGATAAACTTGCCAATTTCAATTGTTATCCCAGCTTACAACGAAGAAGATGCTGTATTACATACGATCAACGAAGTTATTAACGTTTGTAAATCAGCCGAAATTCATACTTATGAAATAATTGTGGTAGATGATGGCTCAACAGATCGTACGCGAGAACTCTTAAAAACAACAGATGTGAAAATTGTCGAGCATCCCCATAATATCGGCTATGGACGATCATTAAAAGATGGCATCAAAGCAGCTAACTATGACACTATTGTCATCACTGATGCGGATGGTACCTATCCATTCGATAAAGTGCCGACATTGTTAGTTGAATATCAAAAAGGATTTGACATGGTAGTTGGTGCTCGCACCGGTAAATATTATCATGAATCATTATTGAAATTACCTTTACGATACATATTGCGGTTTATTGTAGAATTTAGTGCAGAAAGAAAAATAAAAGATATTAATTCAGGACTAAGAGTATTTAGTAAATCCAAAGTGTTACCTATGCTTCCCAAGCTTTGTAATACCTTTAGTTTTACTACCTCAATGACATTAGCGTTAATGATGAATGGTCATTTTGTCAAATATATTGAAATTCCTTATAACAGCCGCAAAGGTAAATCTAAAGTTAAATTACTGAGAGATTCCCTGAGAACTTTGCAGTATATTTTGCAAGCTATTAATTATTATAATCCGTTAAAACTTTTCATGTTATTTGCAGGGCTTTCTGTCTTACTATCATTTTGTTTTTTTGCTTTTGGTGTTTTTACTTCATGGAAGACATTATTTTCATTTGGCATTGGATCGGCATTACTGAGTTTAATGATATTGTGTGTTGGACTATTGGCAGATTCATTAAAACAAATTATTGACAAATAATTTCTGGGGATGAGTTTTGAAAGCAATAGTAGTTGGATCTGGACCAGCAGGTATTTCAGCAGCCAAAGGACTTTTGGAACGTGGTTGTGAAGTTATTTTATTGGACGCTGGAAATACTTTGGAACAAGATAAAAAAACTTTATTACATCAAGTCCAGCAAACTGATTGTTTAATGAATATTAACCGGTACCGTCATCATGCAAATGGTAAAAAAAATTTAAAACTTCCCTATGGATCAAATTTTATTTATGACGGTGTGAAGGATTATTTTTCTTGGTCCACAAAACGTTGTTATTTTCAGCCTTCTTTTGCTCGAGGTGGCTTGAGCAATGTGTGGGGCGGTGCTATTGCTCAATATACTGAAAATGAATTATCAAACTGGCCTGCTCGTTGTCGTGATTTATCCACATTTTATGTTGAAATGATTTCTTCATTAGGTCACTATTACACTGCAGATACAGAAACCGTGTTAAGTAAGCAAGCTTGTTATTTAAAACATCATTGGGAAAAAGAACATCATTTACTAAAACAAAATGGTTTTTTATTCAGTACACCCACATTAGCGATAGACTTTAAACATTGTCGGTTTTGTGCTTCCTGTCAGTATGGTTGTCCGTATGAATTAATTTATAAAAGTGAAATCAACTTAATCTTGTTAAAAACACATGAAAATTTTAAATATGTTACTGACGTTATTGTTGAAAATTTTTATGAAACTGAACAACAAATAGAATTAATTGTTAATAATAAAAAAACCAAACAAGTGCAAAAAATTTTTGCTGAGCGTTTATTTATTGCCTGTGGTGCAGGGCTTTCATCATTATTATATTTACGATCTTTAAATAAACCGAATAAAGAACTTCGATTGCAAGACTCGCAACATTTTTTGTTACCTTGTGTGATAAACCAACGAATAAAAGATGTTAGCAATGAACCGATGCATACCTTATGTCAGTTAAATTTATCATTAACACAACAAGCAATTTCATCGTATCCGATATATTTACAACTTTATACTTACATGGATTTGTACTTACATGAAATGAAGAAAAAATTTAAATTTTTATATCCTCTAGTTAAACCACTCAGTAAATCATGGTTAGAACGTCTTGTGGTCATGCAGGGTTATATGGATTCAAGGGAGTCCAATCACCTCATTATTCAATATCAGAAATCAGGTCATTTTATTATTAACAAAAGCTATACAACCGCTATGAAGTCGACGCTTAATAATATAGTTCAACATTTATATCGTTTTCGAAGTCATTTAGCTATTAAACCGCTACGGTTTCTGACATCGTTAAGTTTAACCGGACAATCCAATCATGTCGGCGGCTCACTCCCCATGTCAGATAATCCCAAAGAAGATGAAGTAGATATTTGGGGCAGACCAAATCATTTTAGACGTATTCATTTTGTAGATGGCAGTATATTGCCCTCTATTCCTGCTGGGCCAATTACATTAACCATTATGGCAAATGCATATCGCATTGCTAAAGAGGGACCTTTATGAAATCGTTAACCTATGCTATCACCGGTGCAAATGGCCAAATCGGCTCATTTTTGACGGCTTTTCTAAGAAAACAAGGCCATACCGTATATGAACTAGTACGTAGACAAGAGAAAGCAATAGATCCCATTTTTTATAAATTATTTGATTTGTCACAACCGGATAAAATTCCTTCTTTGCAAGGAGTGGACGTATTGATTCATGCAGCGCATTATTTTGATACCACAGATAAAAATTATTCGGTCATAAATATTGCCGGAACGCAAAAATTGTTCCAACAAGCTCGCCAGGATGTAGTCCCCTATTCTATTTTTATTTCAACACTATCAGCACATGCCGCTGCTAGCTCTTTATACGGGCAAGTAAAATACCAATTGGAGCGAATAATACAAAAAGAAAACATGAAGGCAATTATTATTCGCCCAGGTTTAGTATTACACTCCCCTTTACAAGGTATTGCTGCCGCTATGGACAACTTTATAAAACGTTATCCCATTGTCCCCTTAATTGGTAGGGGAAAACAGCTTATTTATCCCTGTTTACTAGAAGATTTAGTGCAATCAATTTATTTACTTTCTGTTAAACAGCAAATTGTTACGCAACCTATTTTAGCTGCTACTGAAAAAGGATTAACATTTAAACAATTAGTAAAATATCTGGCATTTCAACGACAAAAAAGAGTATTATTGTTTCCTATTCCGTTTTCTGGAATTTATTATTTATTAAAATTAATAGAATTTTTTGGTATCCCGTTTAAAATAAGGAGCGATAGCTTATTGGGGATTCATTATGCTGACCCTCATCCTGATTTTTCTGCAACGAAAAATTTAGGTTTAAGTTTTAGTGTCTTAAATATTTAAGGATGGAATGAGTGACTGGAATAAAATGGATAGATAAGCTTCCTTATTTACTATTAGCGGGATTAATGGTTTTATTTCTCAGTACTCATACACCCTATGTAGAATATGATATTGATCCTTCTTATATTTTACTCGGCCCATCTCGTCCACCGTTATATCCCTTATTTATCCAGTTATTCCACTGGGCTGGGGATTATCAATTCGTATTTATCATGTGGCTACAAGGTATTTTTTTATTTACAGCATTACTTTATGCTCGACAATGGCTATTGCAAAAAATGCAACTACCAGATCTGGTAATTATATTGATATCAATGTTGGTATTAGTCACTATTTCATTTCATTTTCAAATTTGGTATATCCAATCCGAAGGACTTGCGTTTCCACTTTTTATATTGGCTTTTTTTTTATTAATAGATTGCTTTTATAAATTCCAATTTAAAAATATTTTTTATCTATCATTCGTAGTATCTTTATTAGTGTTAACCAGGCTGCAATTTTATTATTTTTATATCCTATTTGCTTTACTTTGCATTTGGTATCTTTGGCAACGTATTTCACTGGAAAAAGTGATAGCTGCTTTTATTATTTTATTTTGTTCTATGCTACTCACCATTTTAATTAATCATACTTATCACTATGTCAAGCATGGCAATTTTGCAAGCGGCTCCTATTCCCAATTAATGATTTTAGTGCAAACTCTTTATTTAGCAGATAATGATGCAGCTAAATATTTTTCAGATCCAGAAGAAAAAAATTATATTCAAACGATGATCAATCAACGTAATGCGCAAAAATTAAATCAAGATGTTATGCTCGCGATCGCAATAACACCTACCAATCTTAGATATGCCTATCAATCCTATAGTAGAAATTATTTGACATTACAAAACATCATTGATTCCACATTACAAACTAGCGTTGAAAATACCGTTGAAACCCACTCAATTTATCAGGCAAATTCTATTGCGGGTAAAATTAATAAAATACTTATTCTTCATGACTGGAAAAAGAATATTATGTTTTTTATATGGAAATTTATTGAATGCATGGGAGGCTTAACTCTTTTACTATTTTTTTCAATTATATTACTATCGTCTCTGTTTACGATTATAAGTAATAAGATTCGACAGCCTGATTTGTCTTTTCTTTTTGTGACAATCGTGACCATCATGACTTTTGCTAATGCTCTTATCATTGCTATTTGCAATCCTGATTTACCTGTTTATTTTTGTTATTCTCAATTTATATTTTATTGTTTGGCAGGTCTTTTAATAAAGAAGACTTTTATCAATTATCATGCGAATGATGAGAAAAAAGTATGTCAAAAGTACTGTTAATCAATCCCTCTTACCGAGATAGTTATGGTTCAGCAAAAGCATCAATTATTGATCCTGTCTTCCCAACGCTTAGTTTACTCACTATTGCAGCGATGGCAGAACAGCGTGGCCATCAAGTTGAAATTCTTGATTTGAGTTATATGCAATATGATTATCGTATTGTACAGGAAAAAATTACAACTTATAAACCCGATGTCATTGGTATCAGTGCTACCACTCCTCTCATGAATCAGCTTCGTGATATTAGTGTTCTGAGCAAATCTATTTCGAAAGATATCCTGCTTGTTGCTGGAGGATCACATGTTTCTGCCTTGCCAACTGAAAGCCTCAGAGAATCCATGCTTGATATCGTGGTTGTAGGGGAAGGTGATATTACGTTTGCGGATATTGTAGACGGCAAGGCGCCCGAAAATATTTTTGGTATTCATTATCGAAAAGGTGACCGTATTTTAATGACACCTCCACGCTTATTTATCACTAATCTGGATGATTTACCGATGCCCGCTTGGCATCTGTATAATAGTGAAAATTATAAATATAAAATTAGCCGACTGCTTGCCAAACGACCGCCACTCGCAATGGCGGAATTTTCTCGTGGTTGTGTGTTTAAATGTGATTTTTGTGCTAGTAAAAATACCATGGCATTAGGATACAGAAAAAAATCACCCGAACGTTGCGCTGAAGAAGTGCGTGCTATGCATTTCTATGGATATCGAGAATTTGCCTTAGCGGATGACATTTTTACTTCAGATCCTGCTTGGGCAATTGCAGTGAGTGAGGCAATTATTAAAACTGAAATTGATATGCCATGGAGTTGTACCAATGGTATTCGCGTTGAATCAGCAAACAATAAATTATTTACTACCATGCGCAAGGCAGGATGTTACCGGGTTGCATTTGGTTTTGAATCAGGAAATGACAAAGTCTTAAAAATATTTGGTAAAGGTGGAAAAGCGAGCATCGAAAAAGGACGCGAGGCGGTTCGCATGGCTCGTGCAGCAAGAATTGATACTACCGGTTATTTTATGCTGGGTCTTTCGCCTGATACAGAAGAAACTATGAAGGATACCATTGAGTATGCCAGGTCCTTATCATTAGATATGATGAAATTTGGTATTGCAATTGCCTTCCCCGGTACACCCATGTTTAAAGAATATCGACAAAAAGGTATGATACGCTCTTATAATTGGGATGATTATTTTATTTATTCTGAACAACCCTTGTTTTCTCATTCAAATTTAAGTTTTGAAAAAGTACATGAATTTGCAAGACTAGCTTATCGTCGTGCTGTGTTAACAAATCCAGCCTTTATTTTACGTAGATTATGGCGCGGAATTAAAACCAAAGAATTTTTCTGGGATGCCTATTATTTCATGAAATTTATTACGGCCCCTCCCATTAATAACAAAACCCATTCCGCTATTTATTTCGCGCGTGATCAATGGCCAGTCTATGATTATGTGAACCATCCCATTACATTTTATCCCGTACGTCCTGCTACGAATAAATTAACTCCTGATTTGATCCAAGGAGTAACAATATAAGGGTTATAAAATGTTATTTAACAGTTATCTTTTTATTTGTCTGTTTTTACCATTGACCATTTTCTTATTTTATTTTTCTGCTAAATACAATATGCGTTATTCATTAATTATTTTATTTTTAGCATCATGTATTTTTTATGGTTGGAGCAATTTCTATTTTATAGTTATTTTACTATCATCAATAATAATAAATTACATTATTGCAGTTTATTTAAATAATGAAAATTATAATAATAAAAGATGTATATTAATATTAGGTATATTATTTAATATCAGTTTACTCAGTTACTACAAATATGATAATTTTTTTATAAATAATTTTAATCAGCTTTTCCATATAAAGTTTACATTAATGAATATTGTACTTCCAATAGGCATTTCATTTTTCACTTTCACACAGATTGCATATTTAGTCGATAGTTATCGAGGATTAGTAAAAAAAACCGATTTATTAAGTTATGCACTATTTGTTACTTATTTTCCTCACCTTATTGCAGGTCCTATCATTCATCATAGAGAAATTATTAAGCAATTTGAAAGTAAATATATTTATAAATTTAATTATAGAAATTTTTTAATTGGCATGACATTATTTTCAATTGGATTATTTAAAAAAAATATTTTAGCAGAAAATTTAGTCGAATTCGTTAATCCGTTATTTGATATGCCATCTCAGATTATTTCATTTGTTGATTCATGGATAGGCGTATTATCTTATACTTTAGAACTTTATTTTGATTTTTCTGGATATTCCGATATGGCGCTTGGATTATCATTATTATTTGGCATTAAATTACCTATCAATTTTTATTCCCCATATAAATCGAAAAATATTATTGAATTTTGGCGGCGCTGGAATATGTCGTTATCACGATTTTTACGTAACTATTTATATATTCCGTTGGGCGGGAATAAATATGGAAAAAATAGACGTTATATTAATTTAATGATTACTATGTTACTGGGCGGTTTATGGCATGGTGCGAATTGGACATTTGTAATATGGGGAGGGTTACATGGAATATATTTATGTATCAATCATGGTTTTAAGGAATTGAAAAAATATTTCAACATTTTTCAAGAAAGTGGACTTTTATTAAATGTATTATCACAAGTTATCACATTTATTGCTGTGGTTATTGCATGGGTATTTTTTCGTTCACCGGAATTAAAGGTAGCTTTTAAAATAATTCACTCCATGTTTTCAATTCCGAGATTAATAAATATTAATCAAAAGGCAATTGCACTCATATCTTTTTCATTAATAATTATTTTTGTATTTCCAAATTCCTATCAACTACTTTGTAGACATAAAGTAGGTATAGAACTTAATAATATATCAATCACAAAGGAAGCTGTTTTATGGCAGCCGACATTATTATGGAATATTTATATTGCCGCATTGTTTGTTTTAGGTGCAATATCTATTGCGACATCGAATACATTTCTTTATTTTAGATTTTAATATGAAAGCCAAAATTTATAAAAATAGATCGTTCATGTTGATATCATCAATAATTATTTTATTTTTTCTCATTGCTTTGTTTAACTATTATTATGATGGCGGAAATCAATTTTATAAAAGTAAAATATTTGAAGCTAGAATTACAAAACTATTATTACAAAATAATAATATCTTGATTTGTACTAACTATGATGAAAGATCTTTTCAAAAATTAATGCTCTCACAAATTAGTATAAAACCACAGATTGTAGTTCTTGGATCAAGCCGATCAATGCCAATTACTCATGATTTAATTCACAGTAATTTTTTTTATAATGCAAGTATTTCTTCCGCAAGTCTTGAAGATGACATCGCCATATTTTATATGCTTTATGAATTTAACATAAAGCCAGATATCATAATAATAAATTTAGATCCTTGGCTTTTATATGAAAATAATAAACTATGGCGAAGTTCATTACTATCTGAGTTTAATAAAGGTAAAAAATTGATGTCAGTTCAGCAACATAAATCAAATTCTTTTGATAAAATATCTGGTTTTGTAAATAAATATTCAAATTTACTATTATCTACTTATTTTAAGTATTCTATTAAAAATATTAAAATTATACATGATGTAATTTATCATGAATTGCCTATGGATAATATTATCATTAATCCTAGTGATAGTTATTTATATAAATTTGCTAATTGTACATTGAAATTACCTGATGGCACACAATTACCTTCAAAAAATGAGGAGTCAATGCAGTCAGAAGCAGTAGATTATATTAGTTTAATACATGTAAGAACAAATCAACCACCTTCACTTGATAAAATACACATGGATATGTTTGAAAAATTTGTCGGTTTCATATTGAAAGAACAGGTGCGGGTAATATTTTATCTACCCCCTTATAGCCCATCCGCTTATAATGAGTTTTCCCAAAACTCACGATTTATATCAATATCTCAAGCTGAAGCTTTTTATCATGCGATTGCGTATCATTATAAAATTAGAATTATTGGATCGTATAATCCTGCTGCTTTGCATTTAACAACAAATGATTTTATAGACGATTTACATTTAAAGAATCAAGGAATAAAAAAGGTATTTATGAGTATCGATAATCTTAATATGTAAACAATAATTTATGGTATTTACTATGATAAAAAATAATGGTTATAGAATTGCTTACTTTATGTTAGCTCTTGTTGTTTTTTGTTTTATTTATATGCATACACCAAACCTTGATTACGATACGCCAGGTTATATTAATTTTGATTATACTCGTCCGCCAATTTATCCAATATTTATTTTATTGTTTCGCTGGGCAGGTGCATATCACTATTCTTTAATTATGTGGATACAGGGAATATTTTTGTATGCCACATTACTTTATGTGAGATTTTGGCTACAGAAATATTTACATATTCCGGATTTTCCTATTTTTTTGGTTTGCCTATTTGTTGTTACGACAATAGGGTTTCATTTTCAAATATGGTATATAGAATCAGAGGGACTAGCTTTTCCATTATTTATTTTTGCTTTTCTATTGTTAGTAGAATGTTTTTATCAATTTAATATAAAAAAAATCTTCTTGTTATCTTTTATTATTGCTATTTTAGTATTAACTAGATTGCAGTTTTATTATTTTTATCTCATGTATGCTTTGCTTTGTGCATGGTATCTTTGGCAATATCTACCAATTAAACAAATTTTAATTAGCGCCATAACTTTATTCGGATCAATGTTTTTGACAATTTTAATAGATCATAGTTATCATTATTTTAAACATGGTTATTTTACCAATGGATCTTATATCGGAATAATGTTGTTGGCGCAGACATTATATTTAGCGGATGATAATGCAGCCAGCTATTTTGATGATCCTGTAGAAAAAGATTTAGTTAAAACGATGATTAATCAACGTAACATAGGAAAATTAAATCAGGATTCCAAAATAATTTCATTACTAAATCCTTCTTATTTAAATTTAGCTTACCAAGTTTATGCAAGAAATTATATCGATTTACAAAATATGATCCATCGGACTCTAAAATCAAATGATGATAATTTAAATATGCAAAGTTACAAAATAAATACTCTTGCTGACAATATTAATAAAGTGTTATTGAAACATGAATTTAAAAGAAATAGCCAATTTTTTCTCTGGAAATTAGTGCAATGCATGGGAGGTATATCATCATTTTTATTCTTTGCTATTATCTTATTTGTATCGGGAGTTAAAATAATAAAAGACAAAATTCGTCACCCTAATATATCCTTAATTTTTGTAATATGCATTGCACTTTTGACCTTTTTTAATGCCACAACTATTGCTATTTGTAATCCATATTTGTCAATATACTTTTGTTATTCTCAATTTATGTTTTACTGTCTCGCGGCTTTTTTATATTCGAAATATCGCAGATCTTTTATTGCCCAACATAATAACTACTAATAAAAATCCAAAAAAAATAATTTATTAATTCTCAATTCCATCTAAACCATGCGAGAATATTTTGTTAATCCCTTTTTTCTTTAAATGGATTTCATCAATGAAATCGTTAGAAGATAAGTTTAATGCTGATGGGTTGTATGATCCGATTAATTTAATATGATATTTGAAAGCAATTTTAGTAAAATATTTTTCAATGATATCAAATGATTTTAAATTGGGATTTTTTTTAATTTCCGCATAAGCTGCTGGCTCATAAGGTGTTAGATAAAATATAATTTGAATCCCTTGATGTGTTAAGTAATTAATAAATTCTTCAAATTCATACATTTTTTGCTTGTTAAGGTTTAGTTCAGAAGGTGTTAATCTATGCATTTCAATGGATCCCGCATAATCTGCTTGATCAGCTAAAGTTTTTTCTTCTGAGAGAGAAGTTAACCGAGTTCCGTTTAAAAACTGTAAATAACAAGCAGGAAATTGATTTATTTGATCCAGACTTGGATTAATAATGATGGTTGATTGTTTGTTAAGTATTAATTTAACATTACTCAAAGACTCTTTTAGATATGAAGGTGATATTAATTGCAAATTTTTTTCAATCAAACTATTGATATATTGATAATAGTAGTTTGATATGTCCATCTGTTGATTGAAAAATAATTTATTTGCTTGCCAATATTCAGATAAAAATACAGTTTTCCATTTTGTTGAGGATCCATTACTTATTATCCATGGATCTAAACCTAATATAATTAATTTAGGTTTCCAACCACGTTTTTGATAAAGGTAATATAAAGCAATATCATCTTCTAAAGTTCCACTGGTGACACTACTATTAAATAAAGAATAATTAGTAAATAATGTATTATCAATGGCCATGGTTCTGCTAGAACCAAAAATTAACAAATCAGGTTGCTTAAAGACTTTTAGTAATAATATCTTTTTTATATTCCTATCATTGTAATTACTACAAATTAATACGTTATTCTTTTCCAATAAGGCTGTAGTTAAATCGTTCTCGTATTTATTTGAACGATAAAAATAATTTCCACCATCGAGGAAATAATTTATTCCGATAATGGAACAAAATAACAAAATACAGATCATTAAAAATTGTCTTAAATATTTATAATAAATATGTTTCATATTGATCTAATTTAAAACTGAAAATATAAAAATACACTCGACGATTGAATAAATATAACGGAAATGACAAAAATCATTGCAATGATAGTATTCCAAATTAAGTTTGGTTTCCATGAAATTAATGTGTTCAAATTAAATTTATTTTGAATTAATAAAGCAGGCCTAAATCGTGATAAAATTTGATATATGTTTGGAAAAAATGTTGTTATCACGAATAATAATAGCATTAAACAAATGATTTTTGGTATGGAAAAAAATTGTGTTGCATGAGGTAAATACCATTTATTTGAATTTATAAAAGCTTCAAAAAACATAGCATGTAAGATTTTTAAAGCCGATGTAAAATTAGATGCCCTAAAGAAAACCCATCCAATTACAATTGCAATAAACGTAAGTAATCGTGATAGATATATAACTATCAAGCTATCACTAGTGTATATATTCAAATATTTTTTTAATGCAATCCATGCATGATTAATACATAAATAAATTCCATGTAATATTCCCCATGCAGCGAATGTCCAGTTAGCTCCATGCCATAAGCCGCCCAATAACATTGTTAACATAAGATTTATATATTTCCTGATTGTTCCTTTCCGATTTCCTCCCAATGGAATATATAAGTAATCACGTAGAAATCTTGATAAAGTGATATTCCATCGTTGCCAAAACTCAATGATATTAGTTGATTTATAGGGGGAATAAAAATTAACTGGTAACTTAATTCCAAACATAAACGAAATACCAATGCACATATCACAATAACCTGAAAAGTCAAAATATAGTTCAAATGTATAGGCTAATGCACCAATCCATGCATCTAAGGTGGATATACTCAATATGTGGGTATCAAATACTGGAATAACGAGTCTAGATAAATAATCAGCTAATACCACTTTTTTGAATAACCCGATAGTAAATGTTGTTAATCCAATTAATAAATTTCTACTGTGCGCAATAAATATTGTTTTTTTTTCAAATTGTGGCATCACCTCTTTATGATGAATAATTGGCCCTGCTATTAGATGGGGAAAATAGGTTACAAATAATGCATAATTTAATAGTTTTGATTTTTGAATTAATCCGCGATAACTATCAACCAAATAGGCAATTTGGGTAAATGTGAAAAAAGAAATTCCGATGGGTAATGTTATATTTACTAAATTTATTTTGTTATTATTAATAACGTTCATATTTTGAATGAAAAAATTGATATATTTAAAATAAAATAATAAAACTAAATTAAAGATAATTCCCAATATTAATAAATATTTTTTAAGTGCTTCATCATTAAATTCAAGTATTTTTTTGGAAATGAGGAAATTAATCATTATAGAAAAGATCAAAATTATTCCATAATAATAATTATCCCAGCAATAAAAGATAAATGAGGCAAGTAATAAGATGATTAATGACATTTTATGATTATATTTGGCGGATAAGAAAAATAATATCAGGATTATTGGCAAAAAAACTAAAATAAAGAAATAACTGTTAAATAACATTTTTTACCTTTGCTTTGATTGACGTGGCCAAATGAGTGGTTTATATAAATAAATATTTAAATCGATTAACTTTTTCTTTCAAGGTTAAATATACTCTAACCAATGGTAAGACAATTAAACGACTTATATACAATGAATAAATATCTAATCCATGACAAGCAATCACAGTGCCACCTAATTTTTTTTTAAATTTATCTACGCCACCATCTTGCTGAGCCGATATCCCCCCTAAATCATATTTTTTACAATTTTTACTCGTTGCCCATTCAATAACATGCCATTGCAATGCTTCACCAACACAAAGCTGTGAATACACTCGATTAACAGCGCCCCAAAGATAATGCACGCTTTCTCCACAGCGGAGAATAAATGCACCGCCACATAAATTACCTTCATGTTTAGCAATAAATAAAACCGATTCAACGTCTTTATCATTTTCATTAATTAGTAAATTAGACATGAGTTGTAATGATGAACCAAATTTAAATCCTTTTTCTTTACTTATTAATTCACAAATAGCATAAAATTTCTGAATATCGTCAACAGATTTAGTTTGTTCTATCCTTACACCAAGTTTATTTGATCGCTTTATATCTGATCGGCATTTTTTATGTAGATTTTCCCATAATTTTTCTTTACTAATGGTTAAATCGATCATGATGGTGTAAAATACTGAAGATGATTCATTGACATTATCAATTTTTTTCCAGGGATTAGTGATACAAAGAAAAAACTTTTTGTTCCTCAATTTAGATAAGAATTCATCTTTGATTACTGAGTCATTAGTCTCACTTATTATAAGTGGTCCTTTTGGACACCAGGCAATTTTTATAAACTTAAATAAGCGCCTCTCTTCAAAACGAGCCATAAATACTGGAGAGCCATCTTTACATGCAACCCATCGATAGTCATTGATTCCATTGGCGTTTTTTTTTGCGTCTCCCCATTTTGCTGATTGGAGTGGGTGCCCGTGTAATTGGCTTAAATAGTAATCCCATTCCTTCACAGAAAGATTTTCAATCCATTCATACTTCATTTTTGGAGATTCATCCTCAATAAATTCATGTGATCTCATTAAGCTGCGTCCATCACTAGTTTAAATGATCCACTTCTTATACATTGTGATGTACATAAGGTCATCCATAAAAAATAGATAATACTATTAATTGCAAATCCAATTGAAGTTCCAATTAGACCAAAATAATGAACACAAAGCATGGTTAGCAAAACATAAGAGAAATTAAAAGTGATTTCAGCAGTCACTAAAATTCTAATCTGAGCTTTTGCTGCCATAATGATGGCTAATAGCCACGTGCCAATTCTTGCTATATCGCCAATTAATTGAAATTTAAATAAAACTAGCATTGGTAAAAATTGTTCGCTATATAAAGTTTTGACTATTTGTTTTTTCAGTATAAAAATTGCAAGAGTTCCAAACAAAACGATAGGAATAATTAATCCATAGCTTCGGAAAATTTCATTTTTAAATTGCGATGATATTCTAATATTAGATAATTTAGGTAAAAAATAAACCCCCACCATTAATTCCATTAAAGAAATGTACCCATCCGATAATTTAGTAATACCTTGCCAATATCCTGCCTCATCCCAAGAAAGTTCGAATGCAATGTATTTTCTCAATATGAAAGATGCAAGCGGTGTAATAATAATGGGTACAAATGATATTGAAGCAAATTTTAATATTTTATTAATACTATTCCAATCTATGCCTTGAAAGTATTCAATTAATTTAAACCATTTATTTTTTGTAACTAAATAAATGGTAAATATTAATGAAAGACATTGATTTAAAATAAATCCAATTAAACCACCTTGTATTCCATAGTTTATTAACAAATATACAGTAAGAATAAAAAATAATACTGTGTTAAAGATATTACAACTCGCGTATTTTTTTATTTCTAATTCTGCATTCAATACAGAAAGTAATAAGCAATTGATGGAATATATTGAAATACTTACGCCAAGTAATATGATATTATATCGATAATCAATAGAGGAAAATATTTTTTCTGAAATCTGCGTGCTAAATAGACATAAAAGTAAACTCATAAAAATTGAAACTGTCGCATAAATCACAAAAGCGTTACTTAAAATTTTAGATCTATTTTCTTCATCCTCTTTATATTCGGATACATATTTAATGACTCCTTGATTTAAGCAGGAAGAAAAAGATCGACAAATTTGGATGAAATTTTGGAATTGTTCAATGGTTGCAAGACCAGCTGGTCCAGTATAAACAGCGATGATTTTCCATAAAAAATATGAAAAAAATGCCTTAATTAAGGTGGAAAAGCCTGTCCAGAACGATGTCTTAATCAGTGACATAGAAATCCATGCAGTAATTTATCTCCTTAAGATAGTTATTTTTTATCGCTATTTTTCATTTCAGAAAATTTAACATCAATAAGAAGCCAAAACCAAAAACATTGTAAAAAATGAAAAATAAAGCCCGCTTTCCCGTCTAAAAATCCTAACTTGAAAAAATATCGATATGTAAAATAACAAAATGGCATAAAAGAAGTGGGTAATTTATTCCATATTTTATATCGTATCCAATTTTTTCTTTCGCTTTGCGTAGACCCAAATTTAACTTGGAGCACATTTTCTTTATTCATTCTAAAATCCAGTAATTCTTTTGCTTCATAATTAGCATAGAGATTATGTTTATCTATCCAATCACTAATACTTTTCAAATCATGGTGGATAAGATCATGTTGAAGATATTTTTTGTCACCCACGATGATAACATGTTCATTAATAGTTCGGTACAAATAGGCATGTTCAGGTCTAAATAATCGAAGTAAATAAATAGGGTAATACCCTCCCCATTTTATCCATTTATTCATAAAAATGAATCGACGAGCCAGATAAAATCCATTGACATTTTTATCTTTAATCGCTTGAATAATTTCTGATTTAAGTTCCTCAGTAAGATATTCATCTGCATCTAAAAATAATAACCATTCCGTTTTATCTTTAACATACTCAATCGCATATTCTCTTTGGTTTTTATAATTATCAAATTTTCTAAATATCACTTCTGCATGCAAATTTTTGGCTTTTTCAACCGTATCATCTTTTGAATACGAATCGAGAACAATAATTTTATCTGCCCATCCTGAAACACTTTTAATCGCACGCTCAATATGAACCGATTCATTATAAGTAAGAATGATAATAGTAAGCGTGGTTTTCATGGTTATGTCAACTAATGGCTGAAAGTTTATCAGAAACTATTTTATGATTTTGGATATAGGGAACAATTAAACGATGAATTTCGTTAACGGATAGAAAGTGCGGATTAGTCCCTGAACTATATTCATAACCTAATTCGACAGAACGTCCGATTTCTCCCATGTTATTGTGGTGATAATTAATATTACCCTCATCAAATTTAATGGAAGGTTGAATAACATAGTGATCCTGAAATTCCAACGTTAGTCTTGAATCATCCGCAGGGCACATTACTTCATGGAGTTTTTCACCTGGTCTAATGCCAACTACTTTAATAGGTATAGCAGAAGACATTGCTCTTGCAAGATCGACGATAAAAATAGAAGGAAGCTTAGGAATAAATATTTCCCCTCCTTGCATATGTTCTAAACAACGTAATACAAAATCAACACCTTTAGGCAGAGTTATCCAGAAGCGTGTCATCCCTTCATCGGTAATAGGAAGATAAGAAGAATCTGTTTCTATTAATTTTTTAAAATAAGGAACAACAGAGCCTCGCGATCCCGTGACATTACCGTAACGAACAACACTAAAAATCGTTCTTCGTTTTCCTCTCATATTATTGGCTGCTACAAACAACTTATCAGCCGCTAATTTAGTCGCTCCATATAAATTAATGGGATTGGCAGCTTTATCTGTAGAAAGTGCAATAACTTTTTTAACATTTGCTTCAAGGGCCGCAACAATAACATTTTGTGAACCATAAATATTGGTTTTAACGCATTCGATTGGATTATATTCAGCTGCAGGAACATGTTTTAAAGCTGCTGCATGAATGACATAATCAACATCTTGCATGGCCAATTTTAATCGATCGACATCACGCACATCGCCTATGCAATAACGAATTTCAGATTGATTAAAATAATCTTGCATTTCAAATTGTTTTAGTTCGTCTCTTGAATAAACAATCACTCGCTTAGGTTTGTAACGTGTTAACAAAACATCAACACAATGTTGCCCAAATGAACCCGTTCCACCGGTAATAAGAATTGATTGATTATTAAACATAATCTTATCTAGTCCTTTAAAGAATGTATTAACACTAATTTTTAATCCCTATATTGATTATTCAAATAACAGCACTAAGAATAGTATTATCTTCTAATACGGTTGTATTATTCTTGTACCATACTGTTCGATTGACATAATCGACATAACTTAAAATAATTCTAACCACTTTTCGTGAAACATCATTAACTTCATAATCAGGAACCATCGAAAAATTACGCTTTCCTTTTACATATTGTTTTGTTACTAAATCAATGGCCTGCTGTACACGTTCTGCTTTTAAGCCGCACATGACTAATGTCGTCACATCCATACCTTCAGGTCGTTCGTGCGCTTCACGTATCGTCACAGCAGGGAAATCTAAAATACTGGAATCTTCTGTCAGACTGCCGCTATCCGATAACACACAAAAAGCTTCCATTTGCAATTTAATGTAATCTAAAAATCCAAATGGCTTCAAAAATTGAATTTGGAGATGCATCGTAAGTAATTTATTCTTCAATCGCAACGATTCAAGTCGTGAGCGGGTACGGGGATGCGTAGAAATAATAACCTTTTTATTATAAGTTTTAGCAATGGTATTGATGGTCTGCAATAAATCGATTAAATTTTCTTCTGAATCGACATTTTCTTCTCTATGAGCGCTAATTAAAAAATAATTATTAGGAGATAAATCCAATTTTTCATGAATAGTAGAAGCTTGAATGCGAGACATATAATAACTGAATATTTCTTGCATGGATGAACCGATTTTAAATACTGTTTCTGGCCGCAAACCTTCAGATAATAAGTATTGTCGAGCATGCTCAGACAAGGTTAAATTAATATCGCTGGTGTGATCAACAATTTTTCGGTTAATTTCCTCAGGAACACGCTGATCAAAACAACGATTACCCGCTTCCATGTGAAATATAGGAATTTTTCTCCGTTTAGCAGCAAGAATTGACAAACAACTATTAGTATCACCATATACTAAAACAGCATCAGGTTGTTCTTTTTCTAATACTTCATCTGCTTTGATAATAACCTGACCGATAGTTCTTGCAGCATTTTTATCTGCCGCATCGAGGAAATAATTGGGTCTTTTTATTTCTAAATCCTGGAAAAAAATTTCATTTAACTCATAATCATAATTTTGACCCGTATGTACCAAAATATGATGGGTATGTTTTTCAAGTTCCGCAATGACTCTGCTCAATTTAATAATTTCAGGACGTGTGCCAACAATGGTCATTACCTTCAAACGTTTCATGCTGTCTCCTGACAATTATTACGCTGATTCACTTGATCAGCCAACTCTCTTAACATCTTATTCCAATGAGGGGCTTGATAACCCGTAGCCTTTTTAAAGGCATCACCATTCAGACTACGATCACAAATAAACACTTCATCGGGTTCAATTGGTATCTTTTTCCTATCTAACATAGTACAAAATATTTGTAACAAATCATATTTATTAATTGCTTCGGATGCAACATGCCATACCCCTGATAGATCAGGATGTTTGACTAATATAGTTTCAATCAATCTACTCATTTCTTGAGTAGTGAACCCACTATAAATTGCTCGTTTAAATCCCTTGATTTGTTCTTGTTGGGCTAAAAACCATTCAATTAATCCCGTATTACGAGCTAATTCTAATCCAATGATCGAGGATCGAAGTGTTACACAATGAGGACTTTGTACTTCTCCTAAATATTTGGTTTTACCATAAAGATCGATGGCATCAGAAGGATCATTTTCCCTATATTTCCCTTTGCTTCCTGAGAAAACGCAGTCAGTACTAAGATGAATCATTCGAGCATTAATGGATTGGCACATCTCTGATAAGCGATGAGGGAACAATGCATTGATCTCTAAACTAGGGATGACTTCTTTTGCTGATTTGCGCTGTTTCACAATACCTACCGCATTAATCACCGCTTCAGGTTTAAAATCAGCTAAAACGTTTAACAACTTATTTTCATCTCTCACATCAATCTCAGAATAACTATTAGCGGTAGTAAATAAATTATAGGATTTATATTGATTCATAGCTTGACGAAGAGTCACCCGCACATCGTGGCGGTGTTGTAAACTGAGTAATAATTGATGGCCAAGCATTCCATCGCCGCCGGTAATCAAAATTCTCATTGATGTTTCTCCATCAGTTCAGTCATCCATTTTTCTAAGTTGTTTAATAAAGTCTCACGATTAAAATGTTTATCAAAGTATTGGCGGCCATTTAATCCCATATGAGTTCTTTCATCCGAACCAAGTTTATACATTTGCCGAACAATATTAGCAAGTGCTTGTGGATCACCACTATGAGTCGTTAAGCCGGCATGAGCTTCTTCGATAATTTGTCTTCCTTCTCCATCCAATGCAGCAATAATTGGCTTTGCACAAGCCAAATAGGATTGTATTTTACCTGGAACAGTTAAAGAATAAACGGGATCTTTTTTCAAAAGAACTAACAAAGCATCACTACAAGCAAAAAATCGCGGCATAGATTCGGCAGGATGTTGCCCTACCCAAAAAATAGTTTCTTGTAAATCATGCTGCTGAATTTCGTTTTGCAGCCAATGTCTCTTTGAGCCATCCCCTATAAATATCCATTTAATTTCTTTAACATCTTTTAATAATTTTGCTGCTTGCAATACTGTTTCAGTATCCTGAGCAATACCTATGTTACCAGAGAAAACGATACGAAATCCTTTTGGTAATAACTTTTCTTCTTCCGTGTTCAGAGAATAACACATTGGTTGATAAAAGGGTTCGCAGGTTTGTGGAAAATATTTAAGTTTATTGTCTGTTACTTGATATTTTTTTATCGAGTTAAAAAAAGATTTTGATGTTGTTAAAATATAATCACATCGCTTATATATAAAATGGACTAATTTTTCTAGGCTTTTTACAATAGGTTTTGCTGAAATAGCACCTACTGCAATAGCACTTTCCGGCCATAAATCTTGAACCCAGAAAAGAATAGGTGACTTTTTCAGCTTTTTTAAGAAGATTGCGGGTAAACCAACGGTAATAGGTGATGGTTCAAACACAAAAATAACGTCTGGACGTTTACATCTTAACATTCCAACAATACTTGCAAATAAGGAATAAGATAAATAATTCAATGCTAATTGAATTCTATTTTTACCTCTGGGAATAATAGGTGAGCGAATAATTTCAATATTCTTATATAATTCACGAGTTTTGAACCCATAACCAGGAAAAAATTGTCCTTGAGGATAATTGGGTTGGCCAGTTAAAACTGTGACACGATGTCCACGCTCTATCAATCCTTCAGCTAAATCATTAATTTTAAATATTTCAGGCCAAAAATATTGGGAAACAATTAAGACGTGCATAATAACTCTTCTTCACTTAATTCTTTTTTAGCCCAGGTTATGTATTCTTTTAATCCATCTACTAAAGTAATCGTAGGATGGTAATTAAATGCAAGTCGCGCAGCAGATATATCTGCTAAGCTATCTCGCACATCGCCAGGTCTGGGTTTTTCATATTTTATCGTTGGATTTATCTTGGAAACTTTAATTAATTCGTGAATTAATTGATTAATAGTTACTTGGACACCACTTGCAATATTAAAGGCCCCTGTTAGACCAGGCGTGCAAGCTGCTTTAATATTAGCTTGTACCACATCATTGACATTCACAAAATCTCGAGTTTGTTCTCCATCGCCATAGACATGTAATGTCTCATTTTTTAGCATTTTAAAAGCAAAAATGGGAATGACATTACCATAGGCATCAAATCGTTGTTGAGGGCCATAAACATTAAAATATCGTAAACAAACGACATCAATACCATATAATTCTGCATAAGAAAGGGCTATTTTTTCTGCATATAATTTTGAACAGGTATAAGGCGTTCTAGGCTCAATCGGGTGGTTTTCTTGAATAGGCAATGTTTTCAATTCACCGAATATACCTGCTGATGAAGAAATAATAATTTTTTTAACTTTATGTTGACGTGATGATTCCAGTATATTCAATGTACCCATCACATTGATATCTGCATCTAAAAATGGATGATCAATCGAACGTTTATTTCCAACAGATGCAGCGATGTGATAAACAACTTCCACATCTTTTAAAATATTATTTATTAATTCTGCGTTTCTAATATCTCCTTCAATAAACTTAATTTCGGAAAAAAGTAAAAGATTTTTTCTGTAACCTGATAATAAATTATCAATCACGATGACTTCATCACCTTGTTGTATTAATTTTTTAACCAGATTCGACCCAATGAATCCTGCTCCACCTGTCACAAGTACCTTCATTTAAAGTTGACTCCATGCATAACACATATTTTTGGCCTCATTTTCTAAAGTCCAGTTAGCAATTCTTTGAGCTGCATTATTACCCATCAACACCCGTTCCTCTGGAAAATTTATCATATATTCCAATGCATTTTTTAATTTCATGATTTGCGCAGCGGGAAAAACCAAACCTGTTTCAAAAGGTATAACTAAATCATCAATGCACCCTACTTTATCCGAGACGATAACGGGTAATTTCATTGTCATTGCTTCGTTAACCACTAATCCCCATGAGTCAGAATGTGAGGGTAAAATTAGCACATCTGCAATAAAATAAGCATTGATTAGTTCATTATTAGAAAGACGTCCCGTACAAATAATTCTTTTATTTTCCTTAGCAGAAAATTCTATGCCTTTTTGCAGACTTCCCTCTCCTACCATTAACAAATAGCTAGCAGGATTGTTAATCAAATTAAATGCAGAAATCAGCTCATCTATCCCTTTACCCGCTTCTAATCTTCCCACATAAATAAATACCAGCGCTGTTTCAGGAATGTTGAAATCTTTTCGCATTTTTTCACGATCCCTGATGTTAAGAACAGAAGCATATTTTTTTATTTTAATTGTGTCTACCGTCATTTGAACAGGATAGATATTCTCAGGATCAACACCATAATGTTCAATATACTTAGCTTGGCTTTTTCCTCCTGGTAAAAATAAATCAACTAAACTAAAGATCATAGGATAAGTTAGACGTTTTAAGAACCTTCGCCAAAGTTTAGGATAATGAGTAGCAGGTCTATCAGATTCGATAGTGACAAAAAGTTTTTTATATTTAGATATAAAAATAAATAATATTAATAAGGAACTTCCCCACCCAGCCAAATGAACTGAATTATACTTTTTTTGTGAAAGTTGTGAGATAAATTGAAATAATTTCTTAATTTTATTTTTAGCTAATATTTTATAATTAGTCTTAAGTTTAATATTCCAATTTTGCGACAGATTTTCAGCTAAAAATAAAATATCAATATTACCTTGCCAATGAAGGCTAAGCTCTTCAATCAATCCCACTATGTAAGGTGTAGGCTCAACATAAACCATTAATATATTTTTACTTGAATTTTCCATTAATTTTTAAATTACCTCTTGATATACTTTCTCTAAATTTTTTGCATGGACTTTCCAAGTAAAATAGGAACACACATATTGTTTCCCATTAGTTGCAATTTCAAACATCTTATTCGGATCTAAAAAAATATATTGGAGAATATCAGCCAGCGCATCAATATTATTTGGTTCAATAAGTAGTCCCGTTCGCATATCTTCAATAAATGCTGCTGGTCCTTGCCCCCTGACTCCCACTGTCAATAATCCACAAGACATGGCTTCTAAATAAGCAACCCCAAATGCTTCGCGATAAGATGGTAGAATAAATATATCCGATTGCATCAAGTGTTGATAAACTTTTGTATGATCACAAGCTCCTAAAAAAAAGACTTGGTCTGTTAAATTTAATTCTGCAGCCAGTTTCATCAAATTTTTTTTTTCTGATCCATCGCCAACTATTTTATAGATCCAATTTGTTATTCCATTTTTTTTTAATTTAGCAAGCGCATGTAAATTTAAGTTAATACCTTTGCCTTCTTCTAAATTTGACACACTGATAAAATTTACTGGATTCGTAAACCCTTTTTTTTCGTGATAATTAAAAGTATTTTCGTATAACCTAAATCCATTTCCTACAATACGAAAATGTTCTAAATTGTTCACAAAATTTTTACTGAACTGTAATAGTGGCTTCCCAACCAAAATAACACGATCTGCATTGGATAATGTGTATTCAAATAATAATTTTCTCGTTTTACCCACATATAATTTTTTTTCTGTACTAATTCCATGCAGAGTCACAACCGTTGGAATACCTAATTTTTTACCAACATCAATGGCTGATATACCTGCTAATTCAGTGTGCGCGTGAATAATTTGGCATTGATATTTTGCTATAAGATTTTCCAGAATTGGATTAATATTTCTTCGAAAAGACCAAAATGAAAATGAACAAAAATAAGCCCTAGGAATAGAGAAATATCGGCAATAATGAAGATTAATCTTATTTGAATATTGCTCAATCTGAATTTTCTTTCTTTTCCATTTTTTACTAATTAATCCAGCAACACGCGGTCTCCAAGGTTGGGGCACTAATACCGTTAGTTCATGGCCAAGTTCAATTAATGATTCAATAGAATCTAAAATAAAATTTCCTTGCTGATCTTCTCGGTAAGCAGGGAACCATGGTGTTATACAAAGAATTTTCATATTAAATAAGGAGATTTGAAAAAACTTCTAAGTAATCAGAACTGGCTTGCGTTAAATTATCATGATGTCCGATATCTAACCAATATTCCCGAATGGGAAATGTTCCGACAGGCAGATTTTCTTTTGTTAACTGCATTAAAAAAGTCGGCATATCACAATAGGCATTAAAAATTAAATGTTGCAAAGATCGAGGATCTAAAATATAAATACCTGCATTCACAAAATAATCTTTTGTAGGCTTTTCTTCGATTTTCAGCAAGCGGTGATCTAATTCATTTATTTGCACAACACCAAATGGAATAGTATTTTGATGTAATCTTATGCAAAGCGTAGCGTAAGGCTTACTTTTTTGTTCATGATGAAAATCAATTATATGGCCAAAATTAATATTCGTTAAAATATCTGCGTTAATCACAAAAAAAGGTTGGCTGGGAATAGCAGGTAAAAGACTTAAGCTGCCGGCCGTGCCTAGGGCTGTATTTTCTTCTATATAATTAATTTGCACTCCCCATTTTTCGCCTGACCCAAAATAATTACGGATCATTTCTGCTTTATAATTAACGGAAATATAAAAATTCTTAAAACCACATTGGATAAAATTTTCTAAAGAAATTTCTAAAATCGGTTTATTGCCAACCTTTAATAAAGGTTTTGGACAATCAATAGTTAAGGGATGCAATCGTTTTCCTAGACCTCCTGCCATAAAAATAACCCAATTTTCTCGGGATTTTTTTGCCAAGAGGCTTTCCAGAGTTTCAAGCCCAACGACATGATTTTCTTCATCCATGATGGGCAGTTGCAAAATTCCCATATTATGCATTTTTTGTAGTAATTGATCTTTATTTTCTGATAGGTAGGCAGTAACCGGATTTTTCCGCATGACTTGCTCAACGGTTGCTTCCAGGCTCGCTTGTTTAAGCAAGTGACGCCTGATATCTCCATCCGTGATGACACCTAATAAATGCATTTCTTGATCGACTACTAATAAGATCCGCGATGCCCCAATAGTCATTTGATTGATAGCGGATAATACAGTGGTATTGATATCGATTAAAACACTACGCCAATCCTGTTTTACATCCTGATTCATTCTTTACTCCATAATTTTTGCTGGTAATCCTGCCACTTTATTGTGTGAATTTACTGCACGTGTCACAACTGCGCCAGCGGCTATTAAACAATCCTCTCCTATTTTCATGCCTTGTACTATAACCGCGCCACATCCCACATGTGTTCTTTTGCCAATGGAAATATTACCGCAACAAACAACCCCAGGTGCTATATGGGTATGATCATCGATATAGCAATCGTGATCAATAGCCGCATGAGTATTAACAATGACATTATTACCAAGATAACTACCCGGTTGAATATTACAGCCCGCCATAATTTGCACGCCTTCGCCTAATACCACCTCTTGTCCGATATAGGCGGTTGGATGAATGACGCTCAAAAAACTGTAACCAGCTTTTTTAAATTGATTAAACAAACGCTCTCGAATATTGGGTAATCCGACCGATCCTACACCATTAATTAATTTTATGTCTGAGGGGGCGTATTTTTTTAAAAGGTCATTTTCATCGCCAAGAATTGGAATATTTAAAATCGATTTTCCATGTAATGATTTATTAATATCTAAAATGCCACGAATTTGAATATTTTTATCCAGACTTAAACAATCTAACAAAACTTTTGCATGTCCGCCTGCACCTATAATAAACACTTCCATTTACTAATCCTGACTCTCTAAGAAATGATTAGATTGTAGCAAAAAGCCGTTCAAATTCGAAGTTTATTTGAAGGACTCAATTAATTCATCTTTTTCATAATCTCGCTCTGCGCATTTATTTTGATAATTATAAAATTGAATGGGCGAGATACCGGTTCCTGGTCTTTTACAACCTAAATTCATTTCTGAAAATAAATCCCCTCTGTTTATTGCTTCTAAACTCACTAAACTTTTTCGTGCAATGGCTCTATTTTTAATTTCGCTGGCGGTTGGCATTTTTTTGCTAGTTCCCATTGCTAATTCAACTTCTCGAATACCACGCACCATAGCAGTTAATTCTTGAGGATCTAATGAAGCTTTATGATCAGGACCGAGCATCGTTTTATCCAAGGTAAAATGTTTTTCAATAATGCTGGCGCCAGCTGCCACTGCAGCAATCGCTATAGCAATTCCTAATGTATGGTCAGAATAACCAACCGGTAATCCAAAAGCATTTTTTAAAGTAGTGATGACTCGCAAATTAACTTCTGTAAAAGGTGCCGGATATTCAGTAGTACAATGCAATAATGATATTTTTTGTTGTAAAATATTTTGCCCTTCTTTTGAGAAATAAATTTCTTCAGCATTTAGTAAATTAAATTTTTCAAAAGGAAATACATATCCAAATGCTAATATGGATAAAGCTATTTCTATCTCCCCTAAGGTACACATCCCCGTGGATAAAATAACAGGCTTCCCTTTTCTAGCTATTTTTAAAAGAAAGGGAAGATTAGTAACTTCACCAGAAGGGATCTTTATCATGGGAAGATTTAATGTATCATTTAAGAAATTAATACTTTTTAAATCGAATGGAGAAGATAAAAATAATATGGATTGCTTTTTACAATATTGCTGTAACTCAACTTGAATAGATGCTGATAATTCTAAAGATTTTAACATGTCAAATTGAGATTGATCATGGTTCATTTTTTTTTGATAATCAGCCTTGGGAGCACTTTTACAAACTAAATCTTCTGCAGAAAAAGTTTGAAATTTAACGGCATCAGCACCCGCCTTGGCTGCTTCATCCACAAGCCGCTTAGCTAACTCTAAAGAACCATTATGATTGACACCAGCTTCTGCAATAATAAATGTTTTTTTATGACTATCATTATCCATTAATTTGAAATCCTATATCGTTAAATTTTTTTATTAAAATTTGCTTTGCATCCATATTTTTAATGATGGATTTAATTTTATTTGCCGTATCATCTTGTGTATAAGGAGATTGAGTATGTTGCAAAAGTAATTTAAATTCTTGTGACAAACTTTTCTTAATTGCATGAGCAATTTCTGATATATCACCCTTGCAATCGATAACAGAAGAAGCACGTAACCGATTTTGTTGGCGATTACCAATGTTAATGGTGGGTTTATTAAAATAAGGAACTTCAATTAATCCGCTAGAGGAATTTCCTATCACAGCATCCACATATTGTAACAAACTTAAATAATTTAAATCTCCCAAAGTAATAAAGGAAATGGCACGCTGAGCATTCAGCGCGACATATTCATCTATTTTCGCATTAATAAATCTGCCGGCTTCATCTGCATTTGCTTTGGTAAAAATAATATTCGCTTCCGGAAAGTATTCAAGAGCAGCAAATAAATTTTGTAAGTTGATTGCATTTTCATTAATATTTAACGTTGCTGGCAAATACGTAACAACGAAATTTATCTGTTTTAATTTAATACCCGTTTTATTTTCCAATTCATCTCGAGTATGTAATTTCATCTTTTTGATGCGTTCCAATCCTGGCGCACCGACATTAAATACCCTTTGAGGATTTTCTCCTAATTGAATCACTCTATTTCGATAAGGTTCAGCAGCGACAAAATGTAAATGAGACATTTTAGTAATTGAATGCCGAATCGCATCATCAATTGCACCTTCTGATAATTCACCACCATGAATATGGGCAACTGGAATTCTTTGTATCAAAGCAGCTTGCGCGACCGCTAACGCTTCGAAACGGTCTCCTAGCACAACAATGATATCCGGTGCCAATCTTGCCAAGACATCGGAAAAACCTATTATTCCTAAAGCTATCGATTTAGCAGTTCCTACAGCAGTATCACTTGATAACAACATCTCTACTTTTTCATTAATAACGAAACCATCTGCTTCAATAAATTGATAAGTTAAGCCAAATTCGGGTGATAAATGCATGCCACTGACAATAATTTGCAATTCCAATTCAGGATCTTCCTGAATTTCTCGCATTAACCAATATAATAAGCCGTATTCTGCTCGAGTTCCTGTTACTACTGCGATTTTTTTTACCATGCAGACAATCCACCATCAGCGTAAAGAACTTGTCCTGTCATATATCTCGATGCCTCACTGACCAAAAACATCATGGGACCTACAATATCCATTTTTTGTGCCATACGACCCATAGGCACGCGCGCAGAATATTTTTTATCAAATACATCATTTTGTCCACTGGATACACCACCCGGACAAATGGCATTAACTCGAATTCCAGTATCAGCCCACAGGGTGGCTAAATGTTTGGTTAAGCCAATAACTCCTGCTTTTGATGTGGTATAGACAGCAGGCGTATTAATTTCGCGACCTAAATAATGGGATCCTTCATAGATGCGATTATCAGGTCCCATGAGACTGTAAATAGAGGCAGTCTGAACAATAGCTCCGGAACGTTGTTGCAACATCTGTTTTCCTACCGCTTGGGCCATTAAAAACATACCGTCTAAATTAACAGACATCACTTCACGCCATATATCTAAGCTAAAATCTGAAAATGGCTTAAAAAAATTATTAATATCTTCGGTTTTAGTAGCAGCATTATTTAATAAAATATCAATTTTTGCATATTGGTTAATAATGTCTTTCACTACTTGATTAACTTGCTTTTCATTCGCTACATTACAAAGGAAACCTTCAATTTTATCATTACCATATTTATTTTTTATTTCTAGCACCAATTTCTTTAAATCTTCTTCATGTAAATCAAGACAAGCTACCTTTGCACCCAACTCGCAAAGTGCATGGCATATTTCAGAACCTAATATCCCCGCACCACCGGTAACAATTGCTATTTTTTCATCTAGTCTAAATAATTTTTGATAAGCTGACATTATAAATCCTTTCTTGCTCTTGCGAGGAGTTGTACAAACTTCCAATCTATAGGTGTATCTATATCAATTGACCGCTCTTCAGACATCACATATAAAAGTGTTTTATCAATAATCGCACTTTGTGAGTTAAATAGAGCTTCTCGTCTCCATACATAAATCGATGCATTCATATCATAACAAATTGGCGCATCTTGACGTCTAAAAATTGCGCCCTCTGTTTTTTTAGACAATTTCACATAACCATTATTGCCTAATTCTACCATATTAAAATACGGTGATTTTCTTGCATGACAAGCAGTAATGACATTCCACGCCTCAGGATTTTTAGATAGTAATTGATATGAATTGACAATATCTTCCACTGTTCTAAGCGGTGCTGTGGCATCTAAGTCAACGACAAAGTCAAAGGTAAAACCACAACGTTTTTCTGCTTCCATTACCGCATGTTGTATCACAGGAAGTTTTGGTGCGGTAGCAGTAGCTAAATCGGACGGACGTTCTATCACTTGATCTGCGCCCCACTGGAGTGAGACTTGGCGAATTTTTGCTGAATCACTGCTGATGGTAATCAGATCAAATAAATTTGATTTTTTGGCTTGAATAATGCTATGCGCAATCAAGGGTTTTCCTTTTAATTTGCGAATATTTTTATTTTTGACACCAACCGACCCGCCACGTGCGCATATCGTGCATAATATTTTCATAGATTCATCCATTTTTGCGCGAGAGAAGCTTGCTCAATAGTATTTATTAATGTTAATACCGATATACCATTAGAATAAGTACAGAAAGAATCAAAATTTTCATTTAAGACCGCTTGATGTTGTTTAACATAAGTTTGCGGTAATTCATCTGTGCATTGAGATTGAATGTTACCATCAATACTTAGCGTCCCTTTTATAAAATCAACATAAAAAGTGTGTTGTTCTGTATTAATGGTAATTTCACGTTTCACGCATCGATCTAGATAATTAACGTGAATATTCACAACCGGACATCGTTCGCATTTCATCATAATTGAATAAACATCATCACTATTGATTTCAAGATGACTTAAATGTCCGCCTATAGCGGTTGCATAGCTGCAAGGACCACATAACCATAAAGTGTAATCTAATTCATGGCTTAAATCTCTTAGTACACCGCCACCCTGCTCTTTCTTGGCAGAATAACTATTTCGATAATCTGTATTCTTTCTCCATGTTGGTAAATATTGGCCTACATAAGCAGAGTATGTGACAAGATTTTCGCCTTCAAGTAATTTTTTAATTTCTGTTAATAATTTATGAAAACGTAAATTGTAGGCAACCAAAATTTTTGCGATATTATGTTTAGGAAGTTCTTCATTTTTTGCAAACAAAGGTTTTTCAACTAAAACAATACCCTGATAATCACATTGAATTAAATCTAAAAGGGATTGATGATGTAAATAAGTGGGATTTGCAATGATGGCATAATCAATCGATTCATGCTGCAAAGCCACTTCTATGTTTTTATAGCATTGGAAATCACTGACTGTTTGCGAGGTGACTAAATTGGGTTGACATCCTAAAGTTTTTAAAACGTCAGCATGCCTTTTCCCAATTGACCCAAATCCAATAATTAATGTTTTCATGAAATAGTCATCGATTTTCCAAGGACAACACTACTTGGAATTTTAATTAGATTTTTTTGCAATTTTTCTGCAACCAGTAAAGGCATGCGCGGACAATCATTATACATTGGTAAAGTATGTTGCAAATTCCATAAAGGCCGCGCCATTAAACCGTTTTTATTCATCGCATCTAATAACGAATCTCTCAATTGGTGATCATCTTCAGAAAATAACAATGCATTTAACCAATAATTACTTTTGGCATATACAGGTTCCGTGACAAATTTGACTTCGGTAATTTTTGCAAAAGCTTGTTGATATCTTTCAGCTAACAATCGTTTGGTATTTAAAAAAGTAGTTAATTGTTCTAACTGAGCACAACCAAGAGCTGCATTGAGATTAGGTAACCGATAGTTATAACCCACTTGATCATGTTCAAATAACCAGGGATGAGGTAACTTTGCTGTCGTTGTCATATGCTTAGCACGCTTGGCGATCTCTGCATAATTAGTTAAAATCGCCCCCCCTCCACCGGTAGTGATAATTTTGTTTCCATTAAAACTTAATGTTCCCACTAATCCTCTATGGCCAACATGCACGCCCTTATAATAGGAACCCAATGCTTCAGCAGCATCTTCAATCAGCACCAAATGATATTTCACACAAAGTTTTTCTACTGCATCAAGATCAACAGGATGTCCTAAAGTATGCATGACACAAAGTGCCCGAATAGGACGATCGGTATTTTTATTGATACAAATATTTTTCTTTATTACAGTTATTTTACTGAGATATTCATCTAATAAAGCAACGTCGATACCCAATGATGTCATTTCTGAATCAATAAAATGAGGAATAGCACCACAATATTTCAGTGCATTTACAGTGGCTACAAAGGTAAGCGTTGGCACTAATACTTCATCACCTGCAGCGACACCCGCTAAAAGATAACTGATATGTAATGCAGATGTACCATTTGATGTAGCGATCGCATATTTAGCATTAGTAAACTCCGCTAAATCTCGTTCAAATCTATCTACAAATTTTCCAACAGAAGAAACCCAACCAGTATCAATACATTCTTTAACATACGTCCATTCATTACCAGAAAATAATGGTTCGTGTAAAGCAATGGGATGCATTGTGGTATTAGATAATACTGATTGAATAGTTTGTATAATATTATTAATGGTTGTCATATGAGTATCTAAATAGCATAAGCAATGTTATTGTTTTCATAGAAATTGATTCTATGTTGCACATTATTAAAAACATTCTGATCTAGTGCCTTAACGACTTCTTCTACTCCATCAGAGACACTATATTTAGGTTCAAAATGTAATTTTTCTCTTATTTTCTTAAACGACACACGATAATCTCTTGGATCTGGTCCTTTTTCCTGGAATTTCACCTTAGCATGGGGAATAAATTGTTTTACCGTATCAACCACCATCTGTTTGGTAAAATTATTTTTATCACCACCTGCATTAAAAATTTCAAAACTAACTAATTCAGTGGGTGCTTCTAATATTGTTTTCACAACTATAGAAAAATCTTTCACATGACAATAAGGCCGCCAAGTGTGTGCATCATAAACCAGAACTTCTTGTCCAGAATATAATTCGCGTGCAAATTGATTGACTGTTAAATCAAAACGCATTCTAGGCGAAAGCCCAAAAGCCGTCGCAAACCTTAATATAGTTGGACTATAGTCTATTTTACCGCGCATAGAATATAAATGTTCTTCAATAGCCACTTTTGCCTTTGCATAAAGCGATAAAGGAGAAAGCTCACATGTTTCATCAGCCAATTGGTCCCCTTCAACAATACCATAATTGGAACAAGTTGAAATAAAAATGACTTTATTAAGTCCATGATTATTTAATTGATTAATTAAATTTAGCATCCCAAAGTAATTAATTTTTTGTGAAATTTCAGGATATTTTTTGGTGATTGGATCACCCACTAAACCGCCTAAAATGACAACATCTGTTATATCGGTTAGGGCTTTCGAAATGGCTTGATTATCGGTGAAATCTCCAAATTGAAATTCAAAATGATCATTCATTAAATAAGGTATGACACACTGATTATTTTCATATAATAGTAGATCAAGGCATCTTACTTTATATCCAGATTCTAATAAATATTTAGTAACCACAGAGCCAATGTAACCTGCGCCGCCAATAAGAAGTATCTTGCGATTGTTCATATGTTTATCCTAAGTATTTTTTTCGTTAAAGATTTAACCACAAATGCTTAATAACGTACTCTCGTCAAAATTAAAATTACATAATTGATCAAGTTGAGAAGTATAGACATCTTTTGATTGAATTGCATTTTTAATCAGGTCGCTATCTCTAGACCAAAATAAAACCCGCTTTCGCATTGAATATATCATATTATCCCAAACCTCATTATCATGAGGTTCATAAAAACTAATGGGTAAACAATTGTAATCCAGAGCCAATGCAAGACCAGTAGAAGACCATGCTGCAACAAACCTTGGCTGCCATTTTTCAAAACTTTTTTCAAGGCTACTAGTAAAATCATCCATAATTGCATTTGGAAAATGCTGATGCAGAAATTTTAATTCTGATTCATTAGCTTTAATCGTTGGCCTAAGTACAATTTTCATTCCATGTTCTGCAGCCAACTGAATCAGAGGTCTGCTTGTTTGTAAACGTTCCTCTTTAAAAACATTTAAAGATAATACCATTAGAATAGGATTGTTATCTTGAATTATTTTCTTGTTATTATGAAGCTTAATTATTTGAATATTATTAAAACATTTTCTCAAATAATTTTTTTCTTCTAAAGTCAATACTTCAATTCGATTGACTTTAGGAAAAAGCATACATAAAGACATGAGTCCGTGCTGAAGATAAACTGTGTTAATTCCTGCTTCGACAGCAGCAAAAACTGGGATATCTAGCGCTAAAAAAGCAACCTCTGTGACATTGCATGATTTGGCTATACGCCAGTAATGTTTGTAAAATGCAAAAACTCCGATATTTAATGCACATACTGTTAAAAAGCTAACCGCATTTAAAGATATTTCACTGGGTGCTTTTTTTATTTTTGCCGTAAATCCAAATGAATTTTTCATCAAATCAAGAATAACCAACCATAATTTTGGACAACCTAGCTCACTTAACCCAACATTCGTAACTAAATTCACTCGCAATGTTGGATCGTTTGATTCATGAATATAATCATTGTAAATAAATTCTTCTGATGAAGCACCAAAGCCAGCAAATATTCTTTTAACTGTATTATATTGATTTATTTTAGTTGACTTTACCTGACGCCATAATGAAATTACTTTTATTAAACCAACCATAAATATAACTATATCACTCATTTTGCAGTGATAAGATATTTTTAAAATTTGATTTATAAACTTAGTTTTTGGGCCAAATAAAGGAGGGTTTTCTGTTGCACAAGCATATATTACGCTTTCATTAGCAATCGACCATAAAGGAATACTAGTTTGTGTTTGCAGTTTATTAACAAACTGAAAGATTTTTTTTCTATTATCCACTATTTACATTCCTCTACGCGAGCAATAACCGTGCATGGCGAACCATCCGCATTTTCAAATCTTAGGGGCATAGCAATAATTTGGTTAATTTTCATATTATTTGTTAAATGAGATAAATGCATATCTTCAAAAATCCGGATATCTTGAGATAAAAAAGCATAGTGGGCTTTACGACCTAATTCTCTTTGTTGAAAGCAACTTAAAGAAATTACATCAAAGCCGATTGCTGAAATAGAAGGAAATTTTTCCTTTAAACAAAAAGCAATATCCTCTGCAAAAGCAGGAGAATTCTGCCAGAAAGAATTATCCTGACGATATTGTTCAAAACCGGTTTTAATCAATAAAAAATCTACGTCATTGATAGCTGACAAAGCAGTGTGAAGACTGGATGCAGTAATCATTTCATTAGGTTTTATATTAATTAATACAAGCTTTGGTTTATGAAATATCCATTGCTCAACGTTATAGTCACAAACTTTTTTACCTGTGTCTATAAAATGATAAGGGACATCCACATGTGTACCTAGGTGATTGGGAAAAGTTAATTTCACCGAGTTACAATTACTTCCTGCTGAAATCTGCTTTTCATGCGATACGGTGAGACGTTCTCCATTACCATAAGCAGGAGTATCTCTACTAAGTTCGTGCGAAAGCCAGATATAGTCGAACACAGGATCTTGATCACGCATATATAGGCGATGCTTTATTCTCTGCTATTAATTTTGTTTTGGTATTTTCGACACCAAATCGATCTGAAAGATTATGTAATATAAATTGATGCCCTACTTCGACATAACCGTAATCATTCGAGTTAAGCCAAAAATTTATATCACCTAACTGGCGCAGGGGATTATTTTCACTAAATCCCGTAAAAGTAATCACTGCGGCACCTTTCATTTTAGCTGTTTTGGCTGCATTACAAATGTTTAGCGATTTTCCTGAACTACTAATAGCAATAAGTATGTCTTCTGGCCGCATATAGGCAGATAATACGCGTGCGTAAGCATTCTCATAACCATAATCATTTGCCATACACGTCACTAATGAACTTTCATGCAAAACTTGTGCATGAATTTTTGCTACGTTAACAAAATCAACTAAGGCGTGACTTGCCACCGCAGCACTACCACCATTACCAACAATATAAAGAGTATTATTATGACTTCTCAGTTTCCGCAAATTATTCATAACTTGTGTTAAACCAAACTCTAAGTCAATAGGAATATTAGAAATACCTGTACATATACTTTTTGAAATCACCTCAGAAAATGCATAAATTCTATTAACAAGTTCCATATCTCTTTCCATATTTCCCTTCCTTCATTCTATTTTTAGATTTTCCAAATTCTCAATAGCCATGATTCCCATTGCTTCAATCGCTTCTTCTGTGCTTCCAGCAATATGAGATGTTGCAAAGAAGTTTTCTAATGTTAATAATTTTTTAGGTATTTTTGGCTCATTCTCAAATACATCCAATGCAGCTGCGGATATATGTTTGCAATTTAATGCAGCATACAAGGCTTCCTCATCCACCAAACCTCCACGAGCTGTGTTAATTAATACAGCGCCTTTTTTCATTTGAGTTAATTCTTTGTCACCAATAAAATAACGATTCTCTGGAATAAAAGGAATGTGGAGAGAAATAATATCAGAGTCTTTTAATAAAGTTCCTAACTCTACTTGACGCACATGAGACATGGAATGATCATATGTTCGCACATCAAAAAACAAACATCGACAATCAAATATACTCAATAATTTTGCCAAATCTTGTCCGATTGCTCCAAAACCAATAATACCTACGGTTTTATTTGATAATAATCGACCTTTAGGTTGCTGCCAACTTCCTTGGCTAACATCAGCATTAACTTTTGGTAAATGCCGGAAGAGTGTAAAAATCAGTCCCAATACTAGCTCAGAGACAGAGCGTTTATTAACACCAGGAGTATGTGTAAATGCAACTTGGTGACGCTTTAATGCTTCCAAATCAATCTTATCTATACCCGTGCCCATTTTACAAATGGCTTTTAAATCAGGCAAGCAATTAAGAACACTGTCGTCAATGATTTCTAAGCCAATAATAGCTCGCGTAGCTCCTCTCAAAAAATCAATCAACGCTTTATCAGTTAACTTAATGCCTTCTTCATTAAATTTTATCCGAGAAAAACGTTCCTTGAGCCGTGCTCGGAGGACGGAATGCTTTGAAAATGAACGAGAAGTCACTGCGACCAGTTCTGAATTATTCATATGATACGACAGCTTGTTTACACGACTTTTTCATATTCTTGTTTTACTTCCCATGTAGCATCCGCTTTGTAAATTTGATCGACCAATTTCATTGTTTGGTAAGCATCATTCACTGAACCATGTGCAATATTTTTATTTTCTAAAATAGATAGAAAAAATGTTTTAACTTCTTCATCCCAAGATGGATCTGTATTATAACGCATTGTTTGTTCTTGTGGATCACCATAATCTATATCGTGATTAGCCCATACAATAGTCAATGTTTCAGCACCATAACTTTTTGAACCTGATAATATACCGGATAATATCAAACTGCCTTTTTCTAAATTGATATCTAAATGAAATCGATGTCTCCATTGTGTCGCTGAAGAATGTAGCATCCCTACTATGCCTTCTTTTGTTCTCATCAATGCATATGCATTATCTTCTACGTCGTAACTCCAATAATTATTGCTAACAAAACTATAAATTTCAATAAACTCACCGGCAAATAACCGCATAAGATCTACCATGTGGATACCTTGATCTAATAATACTCCACCACCTGCGATCGATCTTTTAGTTCGCCAATCTGATTGATTAAATGTAATGAGCTTAGACTTTCCATATACTCCACGCAAATTTAATATTTTTCCTAATTGACCCGAGCGTATAATTTTTAAAGCTTCCTGTACAGAATGATGATAGCGATGATTAAAGCCATACATTAATTGTAAATTGGGATAATTTTTTTTACAATTAATAACTCGCTTCACATCCTGTAAATTTCTTCCTGGAGGTTTTTCACAAAAAACATGCATTCCATGTTCAAGTCCTTTTATTACTGCGTCAGCAGCTACATCGTTTGTTAAACATATAAACAAAGCATCAAGGTTATAATCATAAATTTTATTATAATCATCTAAGCACTGAAGACCATCTTGATTGATGTAATCTGCTGAAAAGGTTTTATCTGATACCATTACTAATTTTGCCTCTGGTATTTTTGAAATACATTTAAAACGTTGTTTACCAACAACGCCAAATCCAGCTATACCAACATTTAATTTATTCATAAATGAACAATCTTTACGATTTAATGATTTATTTTACTTTAAAAAAATTTAGTACTTGCCCCAATATGGATCTTTGTTCATGTATTTTTCAACAAGATTAACATCCGATGGAATATCCACTGAAAAAGATTCTATATAGGGATAGGGTGCAATTCGTTGTCGAAAACCATGATCAACAATGCGATTACTGTCGCACGCTTCTTTTAATTCCAAGGGAGACTCCTCTAAGAGATTAAATGTTTTTAAAAAATGCCACCGAAAAGCCAATATGCCGTAAATTCTCCGTGCACCTAATTGGCGCGTAAAAGAGTTATTGTAAGGAATTGGACTTCTCGATGTATAAAGCACATCACCTTTTAAATCATGAATAATTTTTACTGTATGTGGGCTTAAAAACTGTTCTTCAGTCCCTATTTCCATTGCTAACACAGTACAATTAACATCTGCATAATTCTCTAGAGGCTTAATCGCCGCATCAATCATATCGGGATGTAGCATAGGTTCATCACCTTGAACACAAACAATAATATCCGATTCATTAATCTTTTTATCATATTTTGTTACTGCTTCAGCAACTCTATCTAGGCATCGTGTATGTTGATTTGATGTCATGATAACGGGATAAGACTTTTGTATAGCAAAAGTAGCAATTTCATTATCACAAGTTGCTAAAATCAAATCATCCCATTTTTTAAATAACTTAGCACGTTCAAAAACGTGTTCTATCATTGGTTTATTACAAATAGGATGAAGAGGTTTGCCATAAAACCTACTTGAATCCATCCTAGCTGGAACCACGCCTAATATTTTCATCTTTGATTTTCCTTGCTTCTGTAGGCATTTGACATTTCTCAATACAATAAACATTTGCCATTACATTTTTTATGGGACTTACAGCAAACTCTGAAATAGGATGTGTATATCCATAATGCATTACTTTATTGGCATCAGTACAAGTATTGAATATAATTTGTTGTGCTTCAGCTACGTTTATTATGTTATAAGGCAAAATATAATCCGAAGTTGAATTAGATGGATCATCGAAATCCATTTTGAAATATGAAATATTTTTATTTTCTATGCTTGATAAATGTGTTTCACGTAAATCAATGAGTAAATTATTTTTTGTATGCGACCATGCGGTAGATAATGTATCACGCCAGTTTTCATGTAAATGCAATATACCTAAACACAGAACTAAATCAAATCGCTGATTACCTAATATTGTATAATCTGATTCTAGCACCTTATAAAAAGTATGTTGGGGATATCTAATTTTTGCTTCATTAATCATTTGCTGATTAATATCCACCCCTACATAGGTAAAATTCTTTATATGTTCGGACAATATACCTGCAAATCCTCCCTTAGCACATCCAATGTCCAAGACACTCATATCATTATGGAGATTTTGCTTTAAAAAAAGTAATTCAGATTGATATATATCTTTTGTTGTCATGCGGTTTTTATCAAAATAATTTAAAATACTTTTATGGCCCCACGCCTTTGCATTATATTCATCATAATAATCTATCATTTATTAAATTCCAAAAATTAATTTTAAATTACATTGCGTGACTATATAATTTAGCAATCGATTCGTTAGATCGACCTAATCTATCTGACGAAGCTTCTCGAACATCAACCCATCCACTAACTTCATCGCTTTTATATAGAGCATGTAATAGTTGAATAGTCGCTAATCCATCATCAAATTCAATAATAGGCTTTTTATTCTTTAATAAACAACCTACAATTCCATTAATTATGGCATCATGTCCATAACCATAAGGGGTTTTAAAATCTTCTCTTTTTATCAATACCTGTGATGGATCTGGAGAATAAGTTGTCAATGCATTGGCAGCATTTCCTGAAATAACTGCCAACCCTTTTTCACACACACATGAAATTGATGCTTCAAAATCATCCGGACGCGCTGATGTCAATATTTCAATCACCCCTAAAGCACCATTTTCAAATTCTAGGATGGCTACTGCAGTGTCTTCAACTTCAATATTAGCCCCTAAAGTAGCTAGTTTTGCATGAACCCGTTTAACTTCCCCACATAAATGTCGCAACAAATCTATATAGTGAATTCCCTGATTTGTGATAGCACCACCATCCATGGACCACGTTCCTCGCCAAGCACTTTGATCATAATAACTTTGTGGCCTACACCACCGTACTCTTACTGTTCCAACACGGACTTTACCTAACTCAGAGCCAACTAATGCTTGTTTGACAAATTGTACTGCGGTATTAAATCTATTCTGATAGATGGGAAATATTCTCAAATTTAATTGATCAGAGATTTTTTTTAAATCATATCCCTGAGAAACAGTCATCACCATCGGTTTTTCTAATACAATATGTTTATGATATGTTATTAATATTTCCTTCGCATGTTCATAATGCATACCACTAGGTGTAGAAATAATAATAACATCAATATTTTTTTCATGATTCAACATATCATGATAATTATTGTATGCTGGGACCGAAGCCAGCTGTGCTTTTTCATTTACTCTATCTTGATTAAAGTCACAAACTGCTGATAATGCTGCCCCATTGGTATTTTTTATAGCATCAATATGACGTTCTGCAATTTTTCCACAACCTACAAGGGCAAAATTTATTTTCTTATTTAACATAGATCTCTTAACCTATATTAGCTATTAATCTGTCATGTTGTATAGTTGATTTAATTGCCTGAACAATGCGTTCAAAACAACTTTGAGTTGTTGCAGAAAATCGGCTATATCCTTCTAAAGCTGTACCGGGAAAATCTTTACGGTATAAAACAATATCATTAAGTGCAGCATGTATTAAATCTGCTTTTATTCCAAAAGCAACATGCTGAAAATTACCTTCTGATATTAATGTTTTAAATCCAAGTTTATTCATCTCAATTCTAAAATAATTTTTTCCATCATTTAGTCTTTTTACCGATGATTGCATTTCATTCTCATAATCTAATACTCTCAAAGCTACAGCAACAGAAATTGCTCCTAATTCGTACATAGGTCTAGCCTTATGCATGTAACTAATTAACTCAATATTTGAAACTGCATAACCTACTCTTGCGCCAGCTAATCCCCATGCTTTTGAAAAAGTTCTCATAACAATCAGATTCGGATATCTGTTAATTAAAGGTAATATAGTATATTCAGAAAAGGGATAATACGCTTCATCAATTAAAATAGCAGAATTTACTTGATATGCAGCCTCAATAATTGGAATGAGTTGTTCATCATGAATAAGAGTCCCTGTTGGGCTATCAGGATTTGGTAAACAAATCAATGTTGGTTTTACATCATAAATTGTTTTTAACAATAACTCCACATCCAAAAAAATTCCAGTCATACTTTTTTTGTAAGATATTTTATAAGAGCGCGCACCAAAAATATCACTATAAACTGAATACATAGCAAAGGTAGGATCAGTATATATAACAGCATCACCAGACGATACAAATGTTTCGAATGCTTGTTTAATAATTCCATCAGAACCTGCTGCTAATAAAAGATTTAAAGATTCTACATTAAGATGTCGTGATAATTTATCATATAGTAACGAGCAATCAGGGTAATTATTTATATCATTTTGACAAACATCTATCATTATATTTTTTAAAAATTGAATATACACATGATCACTATTTTCGTTTTTATCAAGCCATAATTGTGAATCTTTTCGAAATGAACTTTTAGTCCAATCTGGCCTAAATAGTTTTGGATCTAATAGTTCAGGTCTTATCTTAGGTAGTGACATTTGTTAATCTCGCTAAAGTTAATCGTTACTTTTTTGTAATAGATTTTAAAACAAAATTATTATTTATATTCCTATATGTTTCATACGCCTCTAGTAAAACAAAATCTAATTCTGCATCAATATCGATACTATTTTCCTTTGACATTAAAAAACTAATAGTTTCATTGGTAACAAAACTTTTATTTTGTTTAAGCCAGTTAGTGTCGGCCATATAGATGGCTCCATTAAGCGCATAGACCAAAGGCAAATCTTGCCGTCTTTTATCCAGATCTGCATCTGAAAATAATGGTGTTAATTGCAAATCTTCATTTTTTGTAAACATCCAATACGGATGTTTATCTACTTCGCATACAGAAACACAAGCCGGAGCATTTTTTTGAATACATAGCTGGATGCAGTTGTCTATATCTTTTGTCGTTCGTAAAGGAGATGTAACTTGTAATAGCACAGCATAAGTATAATGAGGCAACTCATTTATTGCGTGCAATATGGGATCAATGCCAGGTGTATCATCTTGTGCAAGATAAGCGGGACGAACAAATGGAACATCGGCACCGGCATTCTTCGCTTCTTCAAGAATTTCTTCGTCTTCAGATGAAACAACAACTTTATCGATATAGTAAGAGGACAATGCAGATTCAATAGTGCGTGCCAACAAAGATTTTCCTTTAAATTGACGCAAATTTTTGCGTGGCACCCCTTTAGAACCTCCGCGAGCAGGAATAATGGCGACTATCGTTTTATTCAGAATCATAATTAAGTCTGTAATTACAAATTTGTTTTGGAATGGTGTAACCAACTGTTGTCAGTGTAAATAAATAGGTATTAGGCCCTGTCAACTTCATTTTCTTCTCTTTTTGTATCTAACAAAACATCAGATAAAAGAATATTCCACTCATCTATATAATCAGGTGAAATTTTACAAAAATAATCGCAAAATTTTTGACGCGCTGATTGTACAGATTCACTATACCACCAAAGGTTAGGATCTTCCGCTATTTTATTCACCATTTTTGCTGCACTTTCAGCAGTGTCGTGATAAATGTTCGCTTTTTCTAACACCTCAAGATATGGTTTAGCTTCGTCGCGAAAAGGGAAGTAGTCTTTATCCCAAAATAAAACAGTAGGGACATTAAATGTCAACGTGTAAAGAAAAACAGTATTTGGATTGTCAACAATCATCAATTTAGACTGATTAAGACACGTATAAAAACTTTCTCTATTTTTAGGTAAGTAGATATCTAAACCTGGAAAATATTCCTGGATTTCTTCAACATTTTTAGATGCGGGATTTAGTCTCATACAAATTTGTGAAGACACATTTTTGTTTAGTGCATTGAAAAATCTTTTTTGAAAATTGAGATATTTTTTACTCGTAATCACCCAATCCTGTATAGCAAGATGAAATGGAATGTCATTTAATGCTGCTACCCATAATATACCGCTCAAATTGTCCTGCTTTTCTTTTCGATAATATTTTGAATAAAGCCGATTAAGCAGCGGAAAAGAAGCTGGCAAAACATTAGCATAAGAATGCCAACCCCATGAGATGAAAAAATCGCTTACCTGACTTTCTAAGAACTCAGTTGCTTGTGCTTTTGGCATGCCATATGCGCCACCAAATTGATAATTTACTAATTTAGCTCCTTTTTCTATTTGTTCGCCAATCCAAAATTTATAAGAATCGTGATCTGCAACCTGTTCTTGCACTATCACCTTAGATTGATAAGGAAAGTATTTTTTGCTCGTTGTTGTTTCTTCATGATAATTTTCAATAAAATTAACGGGTATATTAATGGGTAAAGTATTTATGACCAATTTAGATAATTCATTATCAACAGAAATATTGACTAGTTTGGCACGTTTTTTTCTATCAATTAAAGTTTCAGAAAGCACTGAACGACTTAACGATTGTCCACGATTTATGGGTATGGATGGAAGTATAGGTAATATACGAAACTTAGATTCAACCATTAGTTTGAATAATTCCTTACCATTAAATCCGTTGAGTATGCCTATTCCTTGAAATCTTTCGAATTTATTCAGAATTCTGAGCATAAATATAAGAAATTTTGTTTTTTTACTATACTGGCTATTTCCATAATTCATTTTTCTTATTTTAAGTTGCTCATCCCATGTAGCACCTATGTAACAAATAGGTTTTTTAAAAACTAAATCAATTATCTGTGTGAATATTTGCATATTCCATTGTTGATCATCACGAGCTAAGTATTGAAATTCATTAGTATTTATAGGAGTTAAAAAATGATGATTCGAAAGACCATAAGTTTCAATGTTTGGATATTCTTTATATGCAGCTTGTAAATAAAGGAGTCGCTGATAAATAACTTGGGTATAATAAAATAAGAAAGGTCCAACAAGAAGTTCCCAATATCTAAATGAATGTTGAGTATTATGTTGCTCATTTAGCCAATTAACTAATTTAGGCAGTAAATTTTCATATGTGGATTTTGCATACTGATAAGCCTCATATGAATTAGCATAATCCAACTCGGCTGATTGCAATAATTGAGTATTCAATTTCTCCCAAATATATTTCTTATTAGGATTCCTACACCATTCACCTAAAAGTACAATTGGACGAGAAAAATCCCAAAATGATTCAAGAGAGGTTAATGCTAAAAATACTTTTGAATTTCGCTCTTGACCATCTTGCATAATTATTTTATTTAACCTTTGATAGCTAAATTTTTAATATTTTGATACATAGCATCCATTTCCGGTAGTAAATCTAAATATTTGTGAGAGATATTTTTTCTAATATTCATTTCTCTGTCATTAAATTCTTCATGATTAAGTACTCTTGGACATTTCCCAAATACAAGCATTTTGTCTAACACAGGTAAAGGGTCATTTTTGGTAATTTTCTTAATTCGCTCAATTTCCTTCATAGGATTTGTCACTAAATCTTCAAAATTCATTATATGAATATTTTGGTTGTCGTGCTTTCTTTGCAATCCTTCTAGATTAGATTTGAAAAACTCATAAACTATTTTTATCGCACGTTCAAGAGATGTTGAGCTCAAAAATTCTTCTTCCCAACCATAAACAGCTTCAGGCACAGGGAAATTTTTATATTTAATACAATATTGTCTGTCTGTAGGATCTCTTCCGATTCTCTCAGAATAACTTGCTTTATTCCATTCATATATCAAATCAATAGGATTTCTATTTAGATAAATCCATTCCAATTTGTTTCCGAATGCTTCCCAAATAATATCTGATTTATTTATCAAACTATGGCTCCAACTCAAAAAAATTGGTTTTTCTTCTAAAATTCTTTGATAAACAATAGGACCGTCTTTTTCTAATGATCTTTTAAGATATTTAGAGGGGTTATGATATCTATATACTGATGATTCATCTGATAACCGTGTATTGATATATCTTCCTATCATATTATTATATATTTCATGATCCATTTCTGTTTTCAAAATAGCGAGAGCAATATCATTTGAAATTTTGTTATATTTATGTGCCATACCTATAAATTCTAGGAATGTATTAAACTCTTGTTTTTCTACGGTTTCAAAACTACTAATGATGTCCAGAAGTAACGATTTTCCACATAAACCAATACCATCAACAACAATTAATTTGTGAAGAAGTGTTTTTTCTCTTACAAATTCCATCGCGAATTTCCTTATTTCCAACCAATAATTGTCTTCTTTAAAATTTTAAAAATTCTTTAATTATTTTTAATCCAGTTTCACCACTTTTTTCTGGATGGAATTGACAACCATAAAGTGCGCCCTTTTTTATGACTGCTGAAATTCTTATACCATTATAATTACAATCTGCAAGTCTAAACTTATTTTCATTAGGGATAGCCATGAAAGAATGTACAAAATAAACTGCTGAATTAATTTGAATATTATTTAGTATGGTATTTTCCCATGAATTGCTTTCCGGCAAATAAATGAGATTATTCCAACCAATGTGTGGAATTTTATGTGGATGGCCATTTATGTTGATTTTAGGGATAGCTTTAACTACACCTGGAATAAAACCTAGACCTTTATGGAATCCAAATTCTTCACTATTTTCCAACATCATTTGCATTCCCAAACAGATTCCTAAAAATGGACGTTCCTTACTGATAAATTCATGTAAAGAATCAATCAAATTTCTAGATTTTAATTCATTCATTCCAACAGAAAATGCACCTACTCCTGGTAACACTACACGTTCTGCATTTTTGATTATACAAGGCGAATCAGTTACCACAGGATCAGCGCCACAATATTTAAATGCTCGTGCTACACTTAATAAATTTCCTAAACCATAATCAATAATGATCACTTTATCATTCATGCAACTTCTTCTAGATTTTCGCATCGTATTTGACATATGCCATGTGATACGCCAGCTGATCTTATCTCACTTATAGATAATCGGTTGTAATGCAAAACATCGGCCATTGCGACTGCATCTGCTTTGCCGTGATTGACGACGTTTAAAAAATCTTCAATCTTTCCCATTCCACCACTAGCAATCACAGGCACAGAAACCGCCTCTGATACCGCTTTAATCAAATTAATATCAAACCCTTTTCTAGTACCTTCCTTATCAACTGATGTTAACAAAATTTCTCCAGCTCCATTATCAACACACGATTTTGCCCATTCTATTACATCTAAATTTGTATGTTCACGTCCATTATCTGTTAAAACTTCCCATTTATCTTGTGCTATTTGTTTAGCTTCTATTGAAAGAACTAAACATTGTGACCCAAACTTTTCTGCTATCTCATTAATTAATTCTGGTCTTTTAGTTACAGCAGTATTAATTGCAACCTTATCAGCACCGCATCTTAAAATAAGTTTTACATCATCAATTGTTTTTATCCCACCGCCAACAGTTATAGGTATAAAAATATCTTGAGCAGTTCTTTTGATAATATCAGAAAGATTGTTGCGCTGATAAAGGCTAGCAACAACATCCATATAGATTATTTCATCAATACCTTCTTGATAATATTTCAAAATAAATTTGTGTGGATCGCCAAGAACTCGTAAACCTTCAAGATGAATACCTTTTATTAAATTAGGTCCTTTAATATCAAGTCTAGCTATTAGTCTGGTATTTTTTACTATCATAATTCAAGCATAAGCAACTTCTGCAATATCTTGCCAAACAGTATATCTTAACTTCCATTGACCATTATCATATTTCCATAAGTGTGGAGAACGAAATTTATCTGCCAATCTCATAAAATAATTATAATCCATGATAGGATTTTCAAACATTTTAGAGGCAGAAGGAAATTCTTTTTCAGGTATACTTAGATATCGATATATTTCATTCGCAAATCTACTTGGAAATTCCTGATCATACCGTCTTACCAATGCAATTCCTTCTTCTCTGGTAATATCACCAGAACGAATTTCTTGTGCAGCATCGTAAGTAGCACGACCAATACCAAATTTGATTAAGGTAGTATAATAATGAAAATCATCTATTTTATCGTCGATACTATTATATTTACTATAAGTCCCAGAAGTTCGTTCCGGTGATGCTTGAAAACCTCCATGTTCGACGGCGTAATAGTAACAACTTTGTGGATGCCATTTGAGATAATACCCAAGATAATGAACTTCTATTTTCTTTTTCTTTATTTCTTCAGGATCTGCAGGAAGATAGGGTAATAAGTCATTTTTTGTTAATCCAAATGATTCAGTGAGTTCAGCAATTGATACACCTCCGATATAAATTTCATTTCTATTTTCTGAGGTAAAATAGGACCAATCCCTTATCGCTTTCTGCGTATCAGCAATTGGATTGCCATATTCTGCTTCGTTCTCACCATATATCACAAGTGGTATATTAAATAATAAGGCTAATTTAGGAGCTAAAGCTTTTTGTCCTAACATAAAAGCTTGAAAGGGATGAAATAATTTTTCAACAGCGAGCCTAGTCAGCAGTCTACGGACTCTGCCGTTTTGCGTCATACAAAAATTATCATGACCAGCCTGTATCCATGCTTGAAAATTTTTATACCCCCAATCTGTATAAATATCCGGTGACCAAGTAACTGTTAGAGGATGCATTCCATATTTTGTTTTCAAAATATGTGAGGCATAAAAGCTATCCTTTCCACCAGAACCAGGTAATATGCAATCATATGAACCATCAGTTCTACGATAGCGATTGCATAACTCTTGCAGTTGTTTTTCTCTATCATCCCATGAAATTATATTTTTTTTCTGTTCTGTATAACGACAAGCATCACAGATTCCTTCTTGGTCAAATGAAATAGTTATTTTTTTACTATCTTGAGTATGTAGGAATTCAACAGCAGAATTTGGACGTTGATTTGATATGACACAACGTTTACAAAATTTAACTTCTTTTGATAATCCAAATTTAGATTCTAAATTTTTATTTTCAGGATCAAATTTTTTCAGATCAACCTTTCCAGGATATAAAATTTTCGTCATTACATTTCCTCATGTAACTTGAGAGATGTTAGGTAGCAACTAATCCTATCACTTCTTTAAAAGACCCTGCAGATATAATAATACCTTTTTCTATTCGATATAAAATATCACAATGTTCGACTGTCGTTAATCTATGAGCAATCACAATTAGTGTTTTCTCACCTTTTAATCTTTTAATTGTATTAATAATTTCTTTTTCAGTTTCATTATCCAAGGAGGAAGTAGCTTCATCCATAATGATAATATCGCGTTCATAATAAAATGCTCGTGCTAAAGCAACACGTTGGCGCTGTCCTCCCGATAAACGAATTCCATTTTCACCGATAAATGTATTTACACCTTCGGGTAGGTTTTCAACTACCTCATTTAATTGGGCCATTTTTATAGCAGAAAATAAGCGATTATCATCAATATCTTCATCGTTTGTGCCAAAAGCAATATTATGACGTAATGTATCATCTAATAAAAAAATTGATTGCGGTATATATGCAAAATTATTTAGCCATCTTCTTAGACATTGAATAGATTTCCCATCAATTAATAATTGCCCAGATTGCGGCTCTACAAATCCTAAAATTAAATTAACTAGAGTACTTTTTCCTGCACCTGAATGTCCAATTAAACCAATTGATTGGCCTTTTAAGATAGTTAGGTCAACATTTTTTAATGCAAAATTGTTAGATTGAGGATATTTATAAGATGCATTTTCTATATCAACTTTTGAAAAGAGTAATTTACTATCTGTGCTAAGTAACAAATTAGTTTGAAAAGAATTACGTTTAAGTTCATCTACTTCTATTAATTCGCTATAAACTAAACCCATATGATGAAAATAACCACGAATTTGATTAATACTAGTAATAATTTGGGTAAAAGTAGGTAAAAGACGTGCGCTTGCAGCTGCAAAGATACCTACCATTGCCACTATATGTGCTGAATTATAACCAGTAGTAAGTCCTACCATACAAACAAGAACTATAAAAATAGCGATCATATTTTCAATTAAAAATCGTGGTAACAGTTGTCCGGTAACTAACACTCCATATGAAGCAGCATGTTCAAGGGAATATCGATTTAATTTTTCAATGAAATAATTTTCTTTGCCCAAGACACGTGCTTCTACTAATCCATGCAATCCTTCTCGAACACTTTTTGTGATTTCAGCATTTGTAATAGCTAACCTTTTTCCCATTTGCACTAATTTCTTCTTAGCAAAATAATCATACCCCACCCCTAGAAGAATAAATGCTCCAAACAAGATGATAGTAGAATACGGATGCATAATTAACAAAAATGATAAAATAAAAAAGGTAATTAAAGAATTAGAAACAAGATATAAAATAGCCATTAGTACATTATTAACGTAACTATCTATATTCCCTTGTATTCTAGATATTAAGTAATCGGAATTTTTTTGTAAATGATATATATATGGAGCATATTGAAATGTTGTCATTAAGCGGGTTTTTAACCTCACTGCAAGCATCTGACAAAAAAATATGAGTTGTTTTTGTATTTTTAATACAAGGAATGCTTTTGTTGCAAATGCAGAGATGATAAGTAATCCAGAAATAATTAATATTTTGTTGTTCGATAAATTTGAAAGCCATGAACCAATAAATGGAATTCTATTTGATAATAAATGCGGATTGGTAATTAGTCCGAGAAAAACTCCGATTAAAGCTACACCAATAACATCTAATACAGACGATAACAAAAAGTTGAATAATATTAAAGGAATAGCTTTCTTAGCTGGGCGGTCTAAAAGATATAAAAACTGTTTTATGTGTTCTTTCATAAATTTAAACAAATTAATAACCTTCGGTTCAGCACGCTACCGCCCTACGACATTGATCGCATAAACTAAATAGCAGCGCAAAAAGTTTAGCTTACTCATGATGATTGTCAATATCGACTATTTCAACATATGAGAAATATGTTTCATCAGTGCTATCTTATCAATAAAACTTTCGTTACCCATTATATTGACAGCTTCAGCACCGACAACATTTCCAATAAATGCTACCAGTTCAGCTGGAGCATTTTGCACAACACAAAGACTTGTTATAGCTAAAACGGCATCACCTGCTCCAACTAGATCTTTTATTGAAGAGGCAAATGCAGGAACTGCGAACGTGCCTTCTTCTATTTTAAATGAATATGCGCCCAAGCGACCATGTGTTATTAACACATTTTTATATCCATAATCTTTTACTAGTCGTTTTAATTGCTCAGTAACTGAAATATGTTTTTGACGATAATTTAGTTGCAATTCACGTGTTGCAATGCAGACATAATCTGCGTTTTTATATTTTGAAATACAATTAAATCCATGATTACTTGCATTAGATTGTGTATTGATTGCTAAGAATTTAGATTTTTCTTCTATTTTTTTTACACAAATATCATCTAATAATCCATGTCCATAATCAGCAACCAATACTAAATCATAATTTTCAATACATTGATCTATTGTTTTAAGAAAATCTTGTTTTTGATCGGCCTCTAAATAACAATCATTAATCTCATAAACTTCAAATAATTTTTGTGATGAATACTCTTCTAAATAGCGCCGCTTAACAATTGTAGGCGAATCTTTTTTGTAATGAAAAATAGTTTCTACATTAGGACTAAGCTTTTCTTTAATAAACTTCGCATATTCCCCTTTTTCACCTAAAGCAGTTAAGCATGTTATTTTAGAACAAAAACTACTAAGATGATTAGCTATCGCAAGTATACCGCCAATATAAACTTCTTCTCTATGATATTTTGTCACCAAAACCGGTTCTTTACCGGATTTTCCAATTGCTTCGACAAAATGATAAATATCTATAATAGCTTCGCCGATTAATAAAACTTTCAATTTTTGTGCATCTTGTAAAATATTTAAAATATCATTAATTTTATATTTTTGTTTTAATTTTTCTAAATAATTATTTACTTCTAAAGAATTAAATGAATAATAACGATTTAAAAGAGAAGAAGAACTAAATACAATATCATCCGTAAATTTTAATTGACCTCCCACTAATTTAACTGCTTCCTCTTCATCAGAAATTTTTCCAGAAATATCATTTTCACTGTTTTTGTACTCTATTCCTTTAACATAATAATCTGGTCTAATAGTTTTAATGGCTTCAACGGCTGTGGGATGATGATTAATAATCACATAGTCAACACAATCTAAGGCTGCAAGCGCGTCCGCTCTTAATGATTCTGTAAAATGAGGCCTATTAGGTCCTTTATTGACATAACGATCCGTAGTAATGGTCACCACTAAAATATCGCAAAAAGTTTTGGCTTGTTGAAGATGTTTAATATGTCCAATATGTAATAAATCAAAAACGCCATGACATTGAGCAATTATTTTCCCGCTTCTTATTGGTGATACATTTCGTTTAAAATAGTCATAAGTAATAATTTTGGGATTAACCGTGTTGGTAAATGTTTCATAATTTAATGCTTGAACAGTCGATTTTTTTTCATTCATATTGCTTGCGCCTGTTTGATATCCGTATCAATTAACATGGAACGGTTTCTTTTTAAGAAATCAATTCCTATTCGTATTTTATGATCTACATAAACTGGAATATTTAATTGAGGAAGATTGTCATCAACTGAGTATTTAGGAAAATATTCCCAAAATACTTTCTGTAATTTTTCCTCTTCTTCAGAACCGAGATAATTTCCTGTTAAGCGAGCCAACATTTCTTCTGTCACCGCTTTTATTTCCTCTGGTGAATTATCTATATACTGCAAATTTCTTGCTTGCATTAATTGAGGGATTTTCTTTTTTGATTTCATTTCAAAATAAAGTTGATTCATTTCTTGTATATTTAAAATTTTATCATTTTGAATATCCATGATTTTCTTTGGAATAAATAGATCCCAAGGATGCCATATATCAAAATCAGCCAATACTAAATTAGTTACTAAAAGTGGTTTTCTGAATACTCTTGCTACCGAGTCTAAACCACTACAAGTGGTAAGATAAAAATAACAATGGGCGCTTAAGTAGATATCCATAAAATCTGAACGAAGTTTACTGGTTGCATAGTCAATAATCTTAGGATGATTACACTGAAATGGTTTTTTAACTATTTTCCCCATTCTAATCACATAATATCCTTGGTCTGCCAAATATTCTGCCGCCAATTGATAATTATTTATATCGGCATCACGAAAATTGTGATATGACCAATCTGCTGAGGGCATATAGTTACTTAAATAACTTGCATCTCTTACCAATAAACAAACAAAAGGTGCTTCAGCAGGAACACCTAATTCTTCTAGTAAAACTTTACCGTGTTTTTCTTCCTGTGTAGTAAATGATAAATGACATTTTTTAACCTTTCCTAACAAATTCCATCTGTCTCTACCATCGCCATCAGGTTCAAATATTTTTTTTAGTGGCTCATTTTCATATTTTTTTCCACCCCATTTTTGTAATAATTTATCAATTTCTGTTGCCACATAAGACGAATGAAAAATAGGTATGGTTCTTTTCCACATTTGATGTAATTGATCATTACAAATAGGTTCGTCCGGTAATGTATAAAAAATGGTTTTACATCTTTTATTGTTTTCAACATTTAAATCAATACCGCATAAAATAAATTCTGTATTAATGGAATAATGACCAATACGTGATGAGAATAATTTTATAAATCGAATGCGAATAATAAAAGATAGTGAAACAATAAAAATCGTGATAGGTATAGCAACTATTTTACTTACCACACGAGTAGTCACTAATTTTAATAGCTTAAACAAACCTTCTTTTTTATAAAAAGTAAAAATTTTAATTATCATATTAATGATTACGGACCAGAAAAGTAAATTCCATACTTAGTCGAGTTGTATTTGCTAAATTAGGCGCACCGCCGTGTAAAAGATCATAATGAAAAACAACCATCCTTCCAGGTTCTGTTGGCAAAAGAACTAAATTAAGTTTAGTGATATCTTCATCGATAACTGGCTTTTTCTGTCCGTAACGTTCCTCAGCATGCCACTTCCAATCAAATTTACGATGCGATGAGGGAACTACCATTAAGCCATTTTTACCCGGCGTTGCATTTAATGATATCCAAATCTTAACTCGTTCGTAATCATGGTCATTAATTTCATCACCATAATATCCTAATTTTACGAACCACCGGTCGGAATGAACGCTTCCGATATCACTTTGGCCCGGTCGTACTAATCTCCAATAAATATTTTCCCAACCGAGTCGTTCTTCATCAGCAATGACAATGTCACCAAATTCCTCTTTCAGTATTTGAAAAAAACTCATTTCTTTAATAATGAGAACAGCCTCTTTTGGTAATACTCGAGAATATTTAGGCCATGCTTTTGCGTGATCGATTAAATGTGACAATTCATGATAACGTCCCATCCCCACTTCATCAAATTGATGTACCTGTTTAGGTATCAACATTTGCAAACGATAAAGCCATTGAATGCGAATCATTTTATGCATGAGATCTAATTCGGGCTCAATGAGTTTTAGCTCAATAGAATATCCATCTTCTCCATTAACCATTTGCCTTAAATTTAATGGTTTAAAATATTTTGGCTGTTTATCTAACACTGGTGACGTATCCATGCGGTATTCCTTATGTCAAACTAAAAAGGCCCTTTAAACCAATCCCCTGGTACATCATGAAGCGTGGGACGTTTCATTGATAACTCATTTATTTCTATATCCAGTGACAACATTTTTGCAATACTTTTAATAATATTTTCACTAGTAGGATAATAATGTTTTGTTAGGCCAAAACTAGCAGGCTCTGGATTATCCGGTAAAGCAATACGTGAAGGCGGTTGGGCAAGTAAAGAAAAATGATCCATACAAATTTTTGCAATAATTTCCCCAGCAAAAGAACCTGTGGTAACGCCTGTATCCAATACCATTAACCGCTTGGTTTTTTTTACCGAAGCAATAATAGTATCCCAATCAATTGGTTTAACAGTCCTTAAATCAATAACTTCACAAGAAACCCCTTGTTTTTCTAAATAAGAGGCTGCTCTTAAAGCTTCTACCGTCATATAAGAAACACTCACTAAACTGATGTCTTTTCCTTCTCGAACAACACGTGCTTTTCCAATAGGCACTCGATAATCACCTTCTGGAACTTGTCCCTCACTATTATGTAACCATCGATGTTCCAGGAACAACACTGGGTTATTATCAAAAATACTTGCTAAAAGTAAGCCTTTTGCATCGGCTGGTGAGGTAGGCATAACCACTTTTAAGCCTGGAATGTGTGCGAACCATGCTTGAAGATTTTGTGAATGGGTAGGACCCTGTCCCCAGCCTCTTCCTAAAATTAAACGAATGACTATCGGTACTGAACATTGTCCTCCGAACATATAATACCATTTAGCGGCCGCATTCACTAATTGATCCATGGCTAATAAAAAAAAATCTAAGCGTTGATGAGTCATGATCGGTCTGTAACCGGTAAGTGAGAGACCAATACCTACACCAGTGACAGCATTTTCAGAAGTAGGAACATCAAAAACTCGATGATCCCCAAATTGCTCTTGTAAATTGATAGTTGTTCCAAATATATGTTTAGGATCATCCACTCCTAAACCAAAACAAAGCACTTTGGGATCAAGCTTCATCGCGACATGAAGCGCAGAATTAATGGCGGCGGCATAAGTCATATTTTGTGTCATACAGCAAGCTCGTTAAATTCTGTTGTGGTTTTTTCATAATAGTGTCCTGTGATGGCTTCTGTGGGATCAGGAAATTCGGATAATTCTGCAAACTCAAAGGTTGCTTGGATTTCTTGAAAAATCCTCTCCTCCATTTCTTGAAGCTGATCAGTCGACAATAAATTTTTTTCTATTAAAAAATTTTTAAACTGTTCAATAGGATCTCTTTTTTTCCAAGATAAAAATTCATCTTCTGCACGATAACCTAAATCATTATCATAATTAGGGCCGCAATGTTCGCGCCAACGATAAGTTTCAAGTTCTAAAAAATAAGGTCCATGTCCTTCGCGAATAGAAGTGACAGCCTGATGAACATGATCATAGGTTTCTAAAACGTTATAGCTATCACCATAATGAGAGGCGACGCCCATGGCAGTAGCTATCTCGTATATTTTTCTTTGTTGTGGTTGGCGTTTTGAAAAAGGAGAATAGACTGAATAACGATTATTCTCACAAATAAATAATACGGGTAATTTTTTTAATACGGCAATATTCAGTGACTCAAAGAAAACACCTTCTTCAATGGCACCATCTCCTAGGAAAATACAACTTATATTATTTTTGCCAGAGAGTTTTAAAGAAAGGCCCAAACCAACGCCTATGGGAATCGTGTTACCTACAATAGCCGTACTTCCCATAAAGCCGACTGATGTATCAATTAAATGCATAGAACCGCCTCGACCACGACTACAGCCAGTCACTTTTCCATAAATCTCTGCAATCATGGCTTTTAGAGAACCGCCCTTTGCTAGATAGTGAGCATGTGCGCGATGAGTACTCACACAGTAATCTTCATGCGTTAATTGATAGCCCACAGCAGCTGCTATCGATTCTTGACCAATAGATAGATGAACAGGGGTGCGCATTTTTTGCTCTTTATAGCGTTCAGCAATCGCTTCTTCAATTCTGCGAATGCGCAGCATAATGAAATATAAGGAAGTTTGGATATTAATATCATAGATCATAGATAAAACTCAGAAGGATAATTCTTTCATTGTTCGAATATTATAAAAGTGATCCTCATCTTTTAATTTACCTTGTTTGTAATATTCAATTAATTCTTGAATAGCATCTTTTACACATTTTTTTGGCTTAAATCCTGCTTTTAACAATTTATCTGAATTGATACGATAAGATCTCGGATCATTGCTTGGAGAAATTTTTATTTCCGCATGTACAGAAGAAGTCACATGATTTGCAATTTCTAAAATTGATAAATTTTCAAAGCCAGCATTAAATATTCCGGAAATAGGATTGTTCAACAAAAAAATATATAAATCGGTAATATCATCAATATGTATATTCGGCCTAGTTTGATCTCCACCAAAAACCGTGATCAACCTTTTTGTCAATGCCTGCATAGTCAACATATTGACAGAAACATCTAAACGCATTCTAGGAGAATAACCGCAAACTGTTGCAGGTCTTACGATTTGTATAATTAAATCTTTTGCATAACTTAATAAAACACGTTCAGCAACCATTTTTGCCTTGTTATACTCTGAAATGGGATTAAGCGGCGTGTCCTCTATTACTTGAGGTGCATCGCTTACTCCATATACACTACCGGAAGAAGCATAAATGAATTGCTTAATACCATGTTTAATTGCTAGATCTGCTAATTGCATGGTCGCAAGCGCACCCACCTCCCAGGTCAATTTCGGACTGAGTTCACAACAAGGATCATTAGCGACAGATGCTAGATGAATAATAACTTCTATTTTTTCAAACCAAGATTCTTTTGCTTCTCGAATATCTGCTTTAATGACATTTAAATTAGAATGTTGGGGTAAAAAATTCCCAAACCACATCACATCAACCACAGTTACTTTATGGCCTAATGCAAGTAATTTAGGTACTAGCACACATCCTTTATAACCACAGCCACCGGTAACCAGAATTTTCATTTAATTTCTCTCTTCAAATATTATCTAAGATTTATGGACGTAGTCTCGCGGCATAGATTTAAGAACTTCCATATTTTTTTCAACCCATTCAATTGTTTGATCTATACCTTCTTCCAAACTGATTTTATCCCGCCAATTAAGTTTAGTAAGGGCTTTTTGAGAATCTAACAAATATGCAGCATCCTTTCCAGGTCGTTCTTCTACAATGTTCACAACGTCTTCAAATTGTTTATTCATACGGAGACAAATCAATTGTACTAAATCACGGATAGAAATATTTTTTGCCGTAGAAAAATGATAAATTTCACCTGGATCAGCATGAAATAATGCTTGCAAAGTGCCCTCTGCTACATCTTGAATATGAATAAATGATCTCACGGAATGTCCACCACCATGTAATGGTAATTTTTTGCCTAATTTAATATTCATAATTGTTTTTGGAATAATGCGATAAAGCTGTTGTCCCGGACCGTATACATTAGCAGCACGAGTAAATACCACAGGAAATTTATAATTTTTATATAATGCCATTAACCACATATCACCGGCTGCTCTTGAAACAGCATAGGGTGTGCTTGGATTATAAGATGTTGAAGGTGGAACCAGACCCTCACAAGATCCATAAACTTCTGGCGTAGAAATATGAACGTATTTTTTCAGAAATTTACATTTTCTTAATTGTTCATGAAATTTAACAGTTGAAACAACATTCGTCATCATCCAATCTGTGGGATACAACCAACTTTCTGCTACCATACTTTGTGCGGCAAAGTTAACAATATAACTTGTGTTCGTTTCATAAATTAATTTCATGATCGAATCTAAATGGTGATTTAAATCCCCTTGGTAAAATTGATAATTCTGTTGAATTTGTAAATCCAAACTGCGATACGGGAGAAAAACAGGATGAATTTCTGGTGAACGACTGATGCCAATAATTTGAAAATGATTCATTAAAGCATTTTGAATAAACGTTGATCCTGAAAATGAATTACTTCCGATAACTAATATTTTTTCCATATCTTATTTTAAAGTATTGATGCTAATTAATGGATTTTTCACTTCGATCAAATTGTTAAAACATCTCAGCCAGATCGTTATGGGCTTTTCAATATATTCATATACTAAACAACCTAAAAAAACACAGGCAACCCATAATGCAATAACTACCAGGTCACTAGGAATATAAATATATTTTTCAATTTGTTTAAACAATGAAATGAATATAACAAGGAAAATGGAGAGATGGGTGAGATAGATGGAGTAAGAACTATTACCTAGACGAGTTAAAAAGGCAGGTATTTTAATCTTTCTATTTATTTCAAGACTAAGGACAGCTAAAACAATAAAAGCAGAAGGTATCCCATATTGAATGGATTTCATTAAAGATTTAATTGGAATTAAATGACGATGATAAGATGAAAGAATAGCTAATATACTTAATACTAATAATAATATTGCAACATTGTTGGATAATAACTTATCGGCTAAATATAGTTCTGCAATAAAACAACCAAAAAGGAACTCTAAAATAATGTCTTCTCCGTAAAAATTTACATAGGGAGAAAATATATTAACAATATTAAAATTTAAAAAATAAAACTTAAGTAAAATTAAGCACACAAAGATGGAACATAATGTAGGCAGAAATATTTTTCTATTAAATATAAGTAATATTCCAAAAATAATATAAAAAAACATTTCTAAAAACAATGTCCATGCAACTGCTACTATTGGAGGAATAATCCCTTTTGTTACATAAAAAGGCGGCAGCAATAATAAATTTTCAATAACATATTTTAGATTGTGAGAAGCTGAAACAACAATTTGTTGTTTTTCCAACATGATTTGTGAATAAAGTCCTGAGGGAATAATAATAAATAAGACTGTTAATGCTACTATCCAATACATAGGGAAAATTCTAATGATACGCCTGAGCAGGAAGGAAGCCATCGCTTTGTTTTGTCCAAAATCTTCTGTGCTAATATAGACCATTATAAAGCCGCTAATCACAAAAAAAATATCAACACCAAATCCACCAAAACAATATCCTAGGTATCTTTCTAAATGGACAGGTGAAAAAATAGATTGGTATTGCATAGAATGGCAAAAAACGACAAGAACCGCTGCAACGCCTCTCAAGGCTTGTATTGATAAAATTTTCTTTTCAGAATTTTGCATTCAATGTTTCATTAGACCAAAATTTTAATCATTATTAACGGATGTGACAATATTATGGTAATTTAGAAGAAGGCACGCTACCGCCCTACGATACATTAATAGTCGTATAATTTTTTGACCATATAAAATCTTTTTAAACAATGTTTGTGAGTATAAAGTTTAAATATGAAATGTCAAGGTTAAGTCTTTTTTAAAAAAATGTTTTCAAAATGAACTATATAAAGATTTTTGTGAATTATTTTTTGAGAATTGTAATTTTTCAAACTTCGAATTGTCTCAGAAGAATGATACAATAACTCCTTTATGGATACACACGCTTGCCGGAAGGACACAGCTTGCTATTTGCGGTAAGCAACCATGGCCACTTGCTTTTGATGTATGTTCATTTTTGGGTTCTGCAAGATTTACAGTAGAACCGATTTGAAAAAAAGAACGTGAAGTAACGCAACTAACTCTTGATTATTCATAAATTAAACCTTTTCTTATTCCTTATTATTAAAAAGCTTACCCAAAACCATAGGCAAAGAAAAAAAATCATTTATACTAGCATCAGGATTTAAGCTTTCAACATGTGCGCCAAAATAACCATATGTGGCTGCTATCACAGGAATTCCTGCATGTTTTGCAGCTATAATATCATGATCACTATCACCTACCATCACGACAGGACAGGTAGGTTTAACATTCATTTTTGATAATGTTGCGTATATATGTTCCGGATGAGGTTTAAGTAAACTTGTATCTTCCGCTGCAACGACCGCTTCAAAAAAAGAGGAGAGTTGTAACTTTTCGAGAATAATACGAGTCATAATCGACGGCTTATTCGTACAAATCCCCAGTTTCTTTCCGTTTTTTTTAAAAGATAATAATGTTTCTTTTACGCCCGGATAAATTTTGGTTTGGGCAATAGGATTTTCTTGATAATTCGCTAAATATTCTTCAATTAATGCATGAACCTCATTATCATTTAGCTCTCTTCCAGATTCTATAAAAGCATTTTTAATCAACCAACGAGCACCTTGCTTTATATAATCATAAATATTTTCATACGCAATTTCCTGACATTTATGCGCCATTAATAATTTATTTAGTGCACATCGCACATCTTGCGCAGAATCAATCAGTGTACCATCTAAATCAAAGATAATTGCTTTTACCATGCTTATTGGAACCTCTGCGTGCGAGAATGATAGCAACTATCGTTTTATTTTGGATCATAAGCTAGATCTTGATAAGTTTGCAGTGGGATTGCAAAGCCAGCTGTTATCAGTAGAAACAAACAGGTTTCCACTATATTGATCTAATTGGTCTAATTTGATAGGTAATAAAATATGATTATCGACAAAATATAATGACATGTTGTGCATTTCCATCAAATTAAGCAATCGCTCCTTAAGACCATAGCATCGATCAGCAACTACTCTGGGAACAAACTCTAACATTAAAACCGGTTTATCACGTGATATGGTTTTAGCACTACCATCGAGTGCAGCGGTTTCTCCGCCTTCAATATCAATTTTTATGAAATCCACTTTATTAATTTGATATGTTTTTATATATTGGTCAATTGAAACAGATTTAACTTGAATACTTTCTCTGCCTTCAACAAAATTTGGACGATTATTACCGCTGTTTTCAGATATAAGATATAAATTGATTGTTTTTTCAACTTCACTAATTGCACATGGGTTGATAATAATTTTTGCTTCAATTTTATTATGAACAACATTTTTTTCTAAAATTGAAAATGTTATCGGATCAGGTTCAAAACCATGTACTTGTCTGGCTTTTAATTTTGCGCCTAAATAGACACTCCAGTATCCAATATTGGATCCAATATCTATACAAACTAATTCTGAAAAATCAAATTTTTCAAGAAAATCTAATTCTTTTGCTTCTGTTACTTTATATACAAATCTTTTTCGTGAATACTCGCAACCCTTTCTCAAATATAATTCAAAACCAGGTTTCATTTTTACTGGCCATGATTCATCATAAAATTCCCAGTCAACCATGTCTTTTTCAATATTTAATTCAGTCATTTCTATTCCATTAATTTAAAAAGTAAAGAAAAGTTACCGCCTAGCAACTGGCCGCAGTATAACAAAACTTTAGTGAACCGTGGAAGCATTACTTTGAGACTTGATGAAAAATCGATCAAAAAAGCATATAGCCAGGAAAACGAAAGGTCGTGGCAGGCCATCAAAATATACAGATATTGCCATACAAAGCAATGTACAATACGCCGCCAATTGTACTCAATAATCAAATTATTTTTTAATTAATATGTTTTAAAATGAACAGCTGTTAAATTTTTGTAAATTATTTCCTCTGACAAATTAAAATTTTTTTGTAAATTGTAATTTTTTAATACTTCGAATTGTTTCCTAAGAATGATACAGTAATGACAAAGATTTGGCGGCATCAAGGAACCGTAACATGAGTTTTTTAAATGGTCTTCCACAGATTTATCAAATTATTTTCTTCATCTCACTGACGTTTATTTTTTCTCTAATTCTTACTTGGAAGACACGTCAATATTCAATACGTAAAGGTATTTTAGATATTCCCAATGAACGCAGTTCACATCAAATTCCCACTCCACGGGGTGGAGGTATTGCAATCGTTGTCACTTATACCTTATCTATATTAGGTTTAGTATGGATGAAATCCATTAATCCCTCTTTGGCCTGGACCATTATCATTGGGGGAAACACGATTGCGTTTGTCGGTTTTATTGATGACTTATACTCTATTCCCCCACACTGGCGTTTCTTATTTCATTTAGGCGCAGCAGGGATAGCTCTATACTGCTTAGGTGGTTTTTCTACGCTTGGGCTGGGGAAATTTACTCTTTCTTTACACATAGGCTTTTTATTCGCCTTGATTGTGATTGTGACTTGCATCAATTTTTATAACTTTATGGATGGTATAGATGGCCTTGCAGGTTGCGAAGGCATTTTTGTTGCTCTAATCAGTGGAATCAGCTTATGGCTAGCTGGCGCCCACCACATTGCAATGATTCCCTGGTTGTTAGCTGCTTCCATTGCAGGATTCACATTTTGGAACTGGCCACCTGCAAAAATTTTTCTCGGAGATGTAGGAAGTGGATACCTTGGATTTATCTTTGCAATATTATGTTTGTATACGGCAAACAATAAATTATTACCCATTTTGTTTTGGGAAATTATTTCAGCAGTATTTTTGTGTGATGCAAGTTTCACTTTAATATATCGTATTTATGAAGGTAAAAAATGGTATAAAGCACATCGTGAGCATGCCTATCAATGTTTAGCTTCTCATGGAATTAAACACAAGAATATTACTTTATACATCTCAATAATCAATTTATTAATATTGGCGCCAATCGCTTTTGTTTCGCTTTTTTTCCAGAATTATTCTTTTTTATTAACGATTGCTGTCACACTTGGCCTTTTGTTTGTTTGGATAAGGGTCAAAGCTCGTTTTAAACCTATCACAGAAAAAATCTGAAGTGATTTGCTAAGCATATAACGTATTAGGTATTAAATTCATATTTACCATAGGTTTTTCTACTAGGGAATCTTCGAATTTAATGTTGTCAGTCTTATATTCTGGGACTAATTTTTTTAGTATCTTGATTAATTCATCATCGCCACTCGTTCCTAATTCACAAACTTCTTTTATTTCTAGACAAATCGCATTGATCTCATCAAAAGATCTTCGTTTTGTTTGAGCGCATAAAATTTTCTTATGAGTGGTCGGTTTTAATGCTTCATTAGAATAAAAAATTTCTTCATAAAGTTTTTCTCCGGCTCTTAAGCCGGTATAAATTATCTTTATATCACGGTCTACTTCTCTTCCAGCTAATTTAATCATTTGTTCAGCTAAATAACGAATTTTGATAGGCTCGCCCATATCTAAAACAAAAATTTCATTTCCTTCTGCCAGAAATGTGGCTTGTAAAATCAGTTGTGACGCTTCAGGAATAGTCATAAAATAGCGCGTAATATCAGGGTGTGTGACAGTAACTGGCCCACCAGATTCAATTTGTTTTCTAAAAAGTGGAATTACACTTCCCGCAGAATCTAAAACATTCCCAAAACGTACCGTAACAAATCGTGTTTTTGAGTTTGTATCATTAATATTTTGACAAAAATATTCAGCAGCCCGCTTAGTTGCACCCATGATATTAGTAGGATTAACTGCTTTATCGGAAGAAATTAACACGAATGTTTCTACATTTGCACGTAAAGCGGCTTCAGCAACAATACAAGTTCCTATAATATTATTGTACATGGCTACACGTGCTTGATGTTCTAAGATGGGAACATGCTTGTAAGCTGCTGCATGAAAAACAATCTGTGGATTATATTTGTTAAATAATGTCTGTATACCTGCCTGATCAACCACATTAAGTAATATAAGATGCAGCTCGCAGCTAAGAGATTTTTTCTTTAACTCCATTTCAATAAGATATAAATTGTATTCGTTATTATCTACAATAACTAATTTTTCGATATTTCCTAATAAAATAACTTGTCGGCAAATTTCCGAACCAATTGAACCACCTCCACCTGTAATTAAAACTGTTTTACCTTGTAAATGGGTTTTTATTGATGACCATTCACACATAACAGGATACCTACCTAATAAATCTTCTAAAGATATACTCCGCAGCACATTGATACTAACTCTGCCATTTGCTAAATCTTTTATACCCGGTAATGTATAACAACTCACTTTGGCTTTTTCACATATTTCAACTACCCTACGCATACTAGAGGAAGAAGCAGAGGGAATCGCTATTAATACTAATTCAATATGATGTTTTTCAATTAATGCAGGTAATTGATCTATAGTACCCATTATTCTTACATTATGGATTTCTCTTTTTAGTTTTAAAA
>Ga0207159_1001_pt1 | contig 128851 bp, 129 predicted proteins | sample Alteio_BWMinHeat_23_FD_153511 | JGI IMG/M metagenome (GOLD analysis project Ga0207159, IMG submission 153511) | Enriched cells from forest soil in Barre Woods Harvard Forest LTER site, Petersham, Massachusetts, United States -... | ecosystem: Environmental > Terrestrial > Soil > Temperate forest... | reverse complement strand
CCCCGACACCATTCACTCCCTGCTATACTATTTAAAGAATACGGATTTTTATTATATTCTTACTTAACTAACTCTTGCGAGGCAGTCATGGCTGAAGTAACCTCTCCGCCAGAACAAACAAGCAAGGAGCAGATGGCATTGCTAGAACAATTCGCTGCTGCGACACGCACAAAAGTGATCACCAGCCAATCGGATTTAGATACCAAAGATAAAATCATGGATGAGATGCTTTCCTGGTGCAAGGAACAAGGTAATATTGTGGTGTTAAAAAGCGCCACCATCCTCTCGTCCGAACCTGCTTCCCGTACCGTACAAAATTGTAAATCATTGCTACTCAGCAAAGGTATCCATCCTGGCCAAGTGTATGCCTCTACTAAAGCCTTAGTAAGCTTGCTATTAGCCAGCGGCCAAGTCGAAGATTCCGCGAGAAAACAACATGGCGAAACCAATGTTTCTTTTAGTGATCAACAACGCCATTTACGTGATTTAGTACACGAAGCTGTGTTACAAGGCGTTAGCGATATTCACATCCAAGTACGAACTGGCTATAGCAAAATCCGTATGCGCCAACACGGTGAATTGAAACTCTACGCGGAATGGTCGGAAAAATTAGGCCGCGAAATTGCTTCTGTCGCCTTTAATAAAGAAACCGACCATGCCACATCGCACTTCAATCCATTAGTGCCGCAAGATGCTTCCATGCCACTCATCATCCATGGCAAAGATATTCGCTTGCGTCTGGCGAGTTTACCTGCGCACGGTGGTTTTGATATGGTCATGCGTATTTTGACCACTGGCGAAGAAAGAAATAAATCGCTCGAAGAATTAGGCTACACCCAAAAACAAGTCGATATTATTAAAATGACCATGAAGCTGCCCTTCGGCGCCATCATCGTTGCCGGTCCTACCGGATCGGGTAAAACCACCACACTAGCGAGTTGCATGGAAATGGTCGATTCCACTTTAAAACTTTATTCCATTGAAGATCCTGTGGAAAAAGTGGTGGAAGCCGCCACGCAAGTCCCGGTCAACACCGAAAAAGAAGACCGCGATTTTGCCAATATGGGTCGCGCTTCTTTACGTATGGATCCCGACGTCATCATCCTCGGTGAAATGCGCGATGAAGACACCGCGCATGTGATGGTGCGCGCCTCCATCACCGGCCACTTAGTATTAACGACGCTACACACCAACCGCGCCACTGCCATTATCACTCGTCTGGTGGACATGGGAATTTCGCCGGTGTTGTTAAGCGATAGCAGCGTATTGCGCTGTTTGATGTGTCAACGTTTAATTCCCAGAGTTTGTCCGCATTGCGCTATCCCCGTACGCAGTTCGCCTAAACATCAACCCTTCATTCCTGATTGGGAAGCGGTGATAGGCCCTGATATTATCAATAGTGCTTTAGCACGCGGTCCCGGCTGCGCCAAATGCCATCGCATGGGCGTGGGTGGCAGAACGGTCGTCGCCGAAGTAATATGGGTAGATGAACCGGGGCGCGAATTTATTCAAAAATGCGATACGTTAAATTGGGAAAAATATTTAAAGGAAAATGGCTGGATGGATTTTCACGCGCGTGCGATACAACTGATCAAAGAAGGAATCTGTGATCCATTTGATGCGGAAAAAGTGGTAGGACCAATCAATCCTTCCACCCAAGCAACCCGCTTTACCTACCGATAGAGAGGTGCGCGATGGAATTTGCATTTGATGAAATCAAAGAGCTTTCAAACCGATTTATAATGGGGTTTAAGCACTGGGAATTTGGCAACAAGGCGCAACTCGCTTTTGTCGAAGATTTATATATTTTAATTAACGATGGTATCCCAGCCAATCGTGCGGTGGAAATGATGGCGCAAGTAACTACCGGTTTAACGCGTGAAGTCGCCTTATCTATCTCGCAAAAAATTTCGGAAGGACAACCATTAGCGGACGGCATGCAAGATTGGTTTGCCATGAATGTAGTCGAAATCATCCGCGTCGGTGAAGAAGGTGGTGCGCTTGCTGAAACGATGCGCTCGGCGATTAGCACCATGAGCCAACGCAGCGTCGCGATAGGATCATTTGTCAGTGCGATTGCTTACCCGCTCATGGTGATTGTGATGGCTTGTGGGGTCATGGTTTATCTCAATAATACTGTGTTCGTGCAATTCCGTTTAATTAAACCCATAGAACAATGGCCAGCCGCCGGCGTGCAATTGGTCAACCTTGCCAACACCATTGAAAGTTGGTGGTGGGTCGCGCTCATTGTGATTGGTGCTTTTTTATTTGTCATGCGCCGAATAATGATTTCCTATGTCGGGGAACTTCGTCCTTACTTAGATAAAATTCCACCCTTCTCATTTTATCGGCGCTTTGCTTCCGCGCGATTATTAGAAACCTTAGGTTTGCTCGTGTCTAATGGCGTGGTATTCAAATCCGCCATCAAAATCATGCAATATCAAGCCAATCCTTATATCAGTTCGCATCTCATCATGATGGAACACTTGCTCAGCATGGGTAAAACCAATATCGCCGATGTGTTGGCAACAGGTTTAGTAGATAATGCTGATTTGATGCGGTTACGGGTCATGGCGGAAGTGAAAGGATTTGAACATGGTTTAATTCGCATGGGTGTGCGCGGTGCCGAGCAAGCCACGAAAACGATGCAGCTGATCGCGCGAATTTCGGGCGGAATTTTACTCGCTTTCGGTGCCGTATTAATTATTATCGTCATTCGCGGTATTTATCTTACCGGTATGTCGATGGGGGGATAAGTCGATTAAAACTAGCACCCTGGGTGTCACTTTACTGGAAATTTTATTGGTGCTGGCAGTGGCTACAGCAATAGTAGTTTTTGGTATTAAACAATATTATGTTTACCGCATCGATACCGATGCGGCCACGGTACAAAATAACGTACAGCAATTATTTCAAGCCTTAGCCAGTTATTATCAAGCGAATTGTTCGTGTCAGTATGAACTTACCACGCCTGGTCAAATTTGTACTGCTACGCTTGATCCGCGCAACTCGACTCCCCCAGCAAGCAATTTTCATATTGATATCACTAATGATCTGAATAATCCCGGCTATAATTTTTTGCAACATTGGCCATTTCCTACTAATTCAATTGTCGATAACACGGCTGGCGTGGGAACCAATGGTTACGTGGTGCAACTTAACCAATACACCGCCACCCGCAATGTTTATACTAGCGGATCTCCTCTCGCTAATCCCCTGTCAGTAGGTACGATTGTACTTTGGCAAGAACAAGTGGCAGTCAAGTTAAAAAATCCGACCTTAGCAAATTATTATAAAAGTTTACTACTTGGCGATTGTACTTCGAACGCTAACGGAAATATTGTTACCCCTTGTTCGGCTGGCTCCAGCGGTCCTTATGTAGTGTGGGAGCGCCTACCGTCGCTCTCTGCGACTTACTCACCTTCGCCATTTTGGGTGAGCATGCCTGCTGTATCGCAATTTAATCAAATGTACAGTACAGTAAATTATCTTTCGAATACGCAGATAACAGGTAATGGTAGTGCAACACAAAATCAGTATTATCTTTGCGGGAGTTGAGATATGCAGTTAAAGCGTTTACACAAAGGTTTTACCTTGCTTGAGATGCTACTCGTCCTCGTCATCATGGGGGTGATTTTATCGCTTATTTTTAGTTACATCCAACAACAAACCACACGTATGCGCATCGACCGCACCAGTATGCAAATGCAAACTATTTTAAATGCCTCACTGGCTTTTTATGTAGTAAATAACAAATGGCCTGGATCGATTGCTACAGATTTACAAGGGGGTGGATTCTTGCCAGCAGGAACTGGATTTACCAATATCAATCCTTATGGTAACCCTTATGCTATTGTAAGCAATTCCAGTGCGCCTCAGCTTTTTTATGTATACACGAATACTTCTAACACCCAAGATACCATCGCCATCGCCGGCCGGTTGCCTTTATCTTATGTGGCAAAAAGTTCCGGCTCACCGCCTGCCGCCGTGCCTTATTCAACCTGTACCGGTGCTAGCCCTTGTCATTATGTGGTCGGTGCAGTCAACATTCCCGGCCAAAATTTAAATAACGCGACCGCGGTTAATTTCGCAGGTTTATATAATAGCGGTGCTTGTGTCCCGTATATACAATGCCCAGTGGATGCAACAGGCACAACGATGACAGCAGAAATTTGGGTGGTACCTGTTTCGGTGAGCGGATTTAACGACAATTCTACTAATATTTATCCGATCAGCAGTTTTACTGGTTTTGCAACCGGCCCTGGGACACCCGGAAATATACCAGTCTGTTATGACGCAACAACACTTGGAGGCTGTCTTGGGCCAGTCACTGCAAGTTCGAAATATTGGCGGGTTTGTTTGTCAGTCACTACACCACTGGGCCGAGCAAGTACCTCTACTAATACCAATTTACCGAGCAATGTGACACTAATAGCTTTTACTCGTTGTAGAACTTCGACAGAAAATGTTGGTTCAGGATATAATGTTTCTATGCCTTAGACTCAATGAGAAACCCCTTACACATTTTATTCAAATCACTTATACTCTATTCTAATTAATTGCATTGATGGATAAAATAACTCGTATAGGGAGCATGAGACGCACATGAAAGCCATGATCGCTAGAGTTTTCAAGATCGCAATCGTTGTTCTTTCAATTCTACCGGTGATCGCTTCAGCAGGTTGGACCGTCGAAAATCCACATGCCGTCGTTCCCAATGAACCTTTTTTTCAAGCCGGCACCCAACGTAATGTGGCCTTTGTTCCGTCTTCTTATGCCGGCAGTGTTTTTCCCGGTCGATATGCTTATTTAGGCTCACCCGCTCCTGTTTATGCCATCAGCATTTCCGGTTCCGTGAAAGAAAATTTGGAACGCATCATGGGACGTTATCATTGGCGAGTGATTTGGAAAGCGCCGTTTGATTATAACTTCGATGGTCGAATTACCGGATCAAACTTACCGAATGTCATCGAAAAATTGTTGCAGCCGTTCCCATTACAAGCTGTAATGTTTATGTCTAATCGAACAGTCATTGTGATACCTAGACCCAAATGAGGAATAAATAATGCGAAAATGGATTGGGGCTTTTGTCTGCATCAGTTTGTTCTTAGCTGGATGTCATTCACCGCATTACGATCAAACCGTGGCGAATGTGGCAGATGTTAAAATCAGAGCAGATGATGCTTTGCATAGATCCAATAGTGCCATCCGCCAACCACCAGCATTAATTGTGAATCCTGGGTTATATGTCGATACCAGCCCGATTAGTTTGGTCCACAACCCTCATTGGTTCAACAACCGTGTTATTATTCGTGGTGATCAATTACCTTTTTCTTACTACGCTCGTATGGTTTCAATAGGCGCTGGCCGTAATGTACTAATCAAATATCAAACTGGCCTAGATCCTAGCACCGTTATTAGTATGAATTATTCCGGAACGGTGCGAGGTGCGCTCGATTTATTGGCTGCTAAAACAGGTAATATATTCGTCATCCATGGTGATACGATTTATTGGCAAGCTTTTGTCACCAAAACTTTTGATGTGGCCTTCATGCCCGGCACATCGGATTATTTACTAGGACAAGCATCAACCGGTGCAACTGGTGCAAGCGGCGGTGCTGCTCCGGCGACTGGCACAGGCGCTGCTGTCACTTCTATTATCAATGATAGTTCGGCTTCTGAATTTAGCAGTCAAACTGGTTCGGCTTTATCCGTCTGGAAAGATTTGCAAGCCACCATCGCACAAATCTTATCGCCGGATGGCAAAGTGATGGTGTCAGAAGCCACCACCACCGTTACCGTGCGCGATCATCCTAGCAATGTGGCTTTAGTAGGGCAATACATTGCTAACTTAAATAGAGATCTTTCCAAACAAGTGTTAGTGAAGATCCAAATTCTAGAGGTCGATCTCAGCAGTAATTGGAATTTTGGTATCAATTGGGCTTTAGTGGCACAAGCCCTTAGCCGCAGTAATTACCAACTCATTGCTAATTACGGTGTACCGCTCAGCGTGACTACTTTAACGGGCGCTCCGGTACCGCAATTAGGTTTGCAACAAATATCAGCTCAAGTCAATGCAAATGCCATACGTACTCCTCAGTATACGGCTTTGATCAATGCGCTTAATCAACAAGCAAAAACGTCTATCGTCACCGAACCACGTGTGGTCTGCTTAAATAACCAAGTTTCGGTCATTCGCATTACTCAGCAACAAGGTTATGCAGCGAGTGTTCAAGTTACCTCGGGCGTGGGCGCTACGACGACCACAAATACAGTGACATCCACCATTACGCCTGGCAATTTGATTACCGGATTAACGGTATATGTTCTCCCCAAAATTATAAGGGATAAAGTCATACTGAATGTCAATGCGGATATTTCAACCGCCGGCACCATTCAAACTTTTTGTTCAAGCGGGGGTTCGCCTGCCGCTCCTACTAGTACTACGCCTGGTGGCTGTAGTGCCGGCTCATCAAGCATTCAATTACCGAATCTCTCAGCCAAACACTTCAATCAACGCAGCATTATCCGCTCTGGCGATACCTTGATTCTCGCTGGTTTCAAGCAAATGCAAAACCAAGCCAATGCTATGCAGTTCTTTGAATCACAACCCTTAGGCGGTCGCGGTTCAGGTCAATCCCAGATTGAAACCGTCATCTTAATCACCCCCATCATCTTACACGGGTCTGCCTGATGCCATATATCACTCGTGAAGATGGTGAACGATTTGTTATACCCTCTTATCGCGATGTGTTGAGTGCGAAAAAAAAGAACTTGCTCAAACGCGAGATTCTGTTGCTCAGTACCAGTTATGGTGAATACATCACCCTGCAGCGCAAAAATATAAACCAATACGAAGTCGCCTTTTCACCTGATCCCGGTTACTTACTGGGCGAATCGATTTGGCATTATTTCAAACGTCCGCAAGATATGATTTATTGCGAGGCGATTCCAAATACTACCGAAGCCATTCTGGTGATCGTCAAATCCGGCAGCGTTTATTTAGATGGACGTTTTCCGCTAGATAGCATTCCTGAAGAACTCGTCATTTTTCAAACTCAACAAAATAATTTTGAAATTTATATCTACGGCGATGTGCCTATCAGCGAAACACAGGAACCTAACAAATTCAGTTTTGATAGAACTTCAGTAAAATCTTTCACAGTGCTCGATAAACCAGTTTTTCCAACCTTACCACTGGTAAAAACATTTCAATTACAACTGGTCGAGCCAGTATTAAAAGCGCAAGGTATCGGCGTATTTCCAACCAAACAAATTTTAGCTGTGGTGGTCGTCATCGGTTTATTTTGGATGGCTTGGAATTATTTTACCTCACAAAAACAAGTCATACCGCAAATCATTCCGACCGCTGCCAATCCTTATCAAGGATATTATTCTACACTTGCTGCCCCGGCGCCCGACCAAGAAATTACCCAGCTGTTACTGCGCATGAAATTATTATTAACCTTACCAGGATGGGTCGTCGATAGTATCGATTATAGCAATGGCACGATAACGGCTTCGATTAAAACTTACCAAAAAGTCCTGGTGGATGATTTATATAACTGGGCAAATAAAAATAATGCCACAGTACAGGTGCAACCAACAGGTATGTTTATCGTTTTGCATTTTGGTTTGCCTAAACGCCCAGCGCCAATCACTATTAATTCCTTACAGGAAGTTCTCGCTCAATTAACAGCAAGATTATCTAATGTGTTGCCCGCCAATAGCATGTCATTTACAGCTTTTGTATCACATGATGTTTACTCGAATACGGTCGTGACGATTACGGTTGATAATATTAGTCCGGCTGTGCTCGCACTTGTTGGGCAACAATTAAAAGATTTACCTTTAGTCCTAAACAAAGTTTCACTTACAATAACGAATGGGAATTTATCAGGTACAATAGTTCTTACAGCATTAGGATCATAAGCTATGGCCGAAGGAAAAATGCAAGCAATGAAAAACATGTCAACTCGACAAAAAGTCACCGCAGGCTTGTTTGTCGTTGTCTTAATTGGGTTGATTTGGATGGTAAAAGGAATGATATTTACCGGCAGCAATAATGCTCCACCATCACCCGCCATGAAGCCGCCTGCTAGCATGGCCCAAGGCCCTGGTGGCATGTCGCCTGTGCAACAGCCTGTTGCGCCGCAGCCGGTTTCCTTGCAGCCCAAGCCGCAACCAATATCTCCGCAAGATGCTGAATTGCAAAAATTGCAGCAAGACACGCAAGCAAAATATCTCGCGGCGGTTAGTGAATTACAAATGTTACATTTATCACGTGATATCGCTGAAACCAATCAAGCTATCGCGGCAGCTGAGTTATCGACGGTGACGGCGCAAAAAGGCGTTATCGATTTATTAACACCAAAACCTGCACCCGCACCGGTGCCGACCACAGCTTACGTGCCGTCACTGGTTAATCCAACCAATGTGACCCCTACCGGACAAACTCTACCACCACCGCCCTCTATTTCAAACGGTCCCCCATCTCCAAGCATAGGACAAGCACCCGCACAACCTAATTATGTCGTGTTATCGGTGTCATTCTTAATGAATAAATGGAGCGCTGTTATTGGCGAGGAAGGTAAGCTCTATAACGTTTCGATCGGAGATATTTTGCCGACGGATGGTTCCAGAGTCGTCTCCATTAGTCGATCAGGTGTGATATTAAGTAAAATGGGTGTGATCAGGAAAATTTCTCTAGTTTCGGCGATATAGAGTAATTTTTAAGAATGTCTCTGTACGGGGCGCAAATAATTTAATTTTTCTCTGGAATTAAGCGTACTATGCTGTCATGCCAGCGAAAGCTGGCATCCAGTATAAAATATTATAAGCTGGATGCCAGCCTTCGCTGGCATGACATTGCTCGCGAGAGAATGGTCAAGCCGGATAAACGAAGTTGTTGTTACACATATTTTCATTTCAGAGGAATGACTAATGACATTTCCACCCAAAATAACTTCTCTATTCTTCCTCCTCTCCCTCGCCACTTCGTCCTTCGCCTGGAATGCAACTGGCCATCAAGTCATCGCTGAAATTGCTTATCAACGCTTACAACCCGCTGTGCGCGAAAAAGTCGATAAGCTGGTCACTGAATTATCGCAAGAATATCCAGCCATCAACACCTTTCCGCTGATGGCGACCTGGGCTGACACTTTACACGGAGAAAACGTCGATACGTTTAAGCGCTGGCACTATATCGATACCGCGTTTAGTGCTGACGGAACTCCCTTAAAAAATCTCGTCAGTTCTGACAATGCCATTTGGGCGATCCAACAGATCAAACCCATTATCGGCAATGACCGAACCAATAATTATGAACGCGCACGCTTTTTAGCTTTTCTGGTCCATATTACCGGTGATTTACATCAGCCATTGCACACCGTGAGTCGGATTAGCGCGAACCATCCTGATGGCGATCTTGGCGGCAATGATTTTGCGGTAAAATATAAAGTGCATCACACTAAAATAAAAGATTTACATTCGCTATGGGATTATGGCGCCGGTGTGTTTGGTACTAAAAATCCAGAGGCCATTCATCAATTAACACAGGAAATTACTGCACATTATCCTGAAGCGACATTTGCTAACCAAATTAATGATCTCAATCCAGAAGACTGGGCACAAGAAGGTATGAAGCTTGCCACCACAGTGATCTATAACACACCAGAAAATGTAAAACCCTCGGATAATTACCTTGCTCTCGCGCAACAAACTTCCGAACAAGAAGTCGCTTTAGCAGGATATCGATTGGCGATAATGTTGAATCAGTTATTACAGTAGACTACTGCATCAGCACAGACATTTTTTAGATCTGTCTTCCCTATTTTCACAAATTTTGTATACATTTTTATATACAATTATTAATAAATTTGTATATATATTTATTATCATTTATATTATAAAATATATATAAATATATAGCCAAAAATGCTATACTAAATATATTCATGAGAGGAATATTTATGAATAATCAATGGCTTGTCATAAAACAGCTCGATAAGCAATTTCAAGAATGGCAAAGAATAAATAAAAAATACGGCCGACCCAGAAGTGGCTGGATTAAAACTTTGCGGATGGCATTAAGTATGTCAGCGGAGCAATTGGCTAACCGTCTCGGATTATCGCGTGCCCGAATTAACCAACTTGAAAAGGCAGAAATACACGATGCCGTTACCTTAAGCACATTAAAGGAAGCAGCTGATGCCTTGGGATGCGAGCTAGTCTATGCTGTGGTGCCGAAAGATAGCACTACTTTAGAAGACATAATTAAAGCCCAAGCAGAGCGGCTTGCCAAAGAAAGGATGGCAAGAGTAAGTCACACAATGTCGCTAGAAGCACAATCTTTAGAGGCTACCGCGCTAAAAAGTCAGCAAGAAGAGCTTACCAAAATACTAATGGAACATTTAAATAAAAAATTTTGGTCAACGCCAGATAATTTAAAAAGTAACAAGCAAAATGAATTACTTCAAACATTAATTAAAAATTTACAGAAGAAAAAATAGAGCCTGTTTACATTTCGCTAGGCTGAGGTGAAAATCCTTGATATTTCGAGCACCGCATTACATACAAGTTAATGAGCAGCGGAGCACAGAATATCAAGGATTTTCAACTAGACTAGTAGATATTGTAACAGGCCGTAATCATGAAAATTGAATATGCACCAGGAGCAACACCGCTTAATCCTGATGAAATCGATGCGCTTATACCCAACCACATCACCACCCAGGCGCAATTAAATGAATGGGAAGCCGTAAACATACTAAAAGCTGAAAATTGGCTGTTTTCCACAAGTTCTCATGGTGATTTTCTTACTATCGAATTTATAAAACTTTTACATAAAAAAATGTTTGGTGACACATGGTCTTGGGCAGGACAATTTAGAAATACTGAACGAAATATTGGCGTGAGTCCTTTTAGGATCACTACTGATTTAAATAATCTATTAGAAGATATTCGTTATCAAATTATCCATAGAAGTCTACCTGTAGATGAAATTGCCTATCGTTTCCATCATCGATTAGTAGCAATCCATCCCTTTCCAAATGGAAATGGTCGACATGCGCGGTTAATAACAGATTTACTACTTATCCAGTGTGGCCAAATGAGGTTTAGCTGGGGCAATCAAAAATTAGAACCAGAAGGACCCGTGCGTAAACAATATATTAATGCGCTTAAAGAAGCAGATAAACGTGATTATACCAGACTTGCAGAATTTGTTAGGTCATAAAATTTGAATTAGTAGCATCCAACTCCCCGGTAAACACCCGACTCGCCGGTCCAGTCATCTTCACCGGCTGCCCCGCTCCTGCCCATTCAATCTCTAAACTGCCATAACGATATTCCACTCTCACCTTATTATCCAACCAGCCATTGATAATTCCCGCCACCACCGCAGCAGAGGCATTACTGCCACAAGCGTGCGTTTCTCCAGCACCGCGCTCAATAGTACGCAAGCGAATATGTTTCCTATCGACCACTTCAATAAACCCCACATTGGTGCCCTTGGGAAAATACGCCTGCGTAGCCATTTCCGCACCCATCTTATCAATATTTTTTTCTGCCAAATTTTTCACTCGCACTAACGCATGAGGATTACCGAGTGCTAACACGGTAGCGGTGATGGATTGATTAGCCAGCGGAATGGTATAATTTTTCTGTTCCTGTTCCGCTTTAAAAGGAATTTTTGCCGGTTCAAAACAAGGAACACCCATGACAATACTGATCGCCGAATAATCTTTAATTTGAATTTCATAACAACCGGATTTAGTTTCAATACTCAAATTTGACTGCGCATGCAATCCTTCTTCATGCAGAAACCGCGCCACACAACGCAAACCATTGCCGCATTGCTCAGCTTCACTGCCATCACTATTAAATATTCGCATCAAAAAATTGGCACGCGATGAAGGTTCAATTATTAATAATTGATCAAAGCCAATGCCGGTATAGCGATTCGCTAATTGTGCGATCGGTAATGAATTCACAGAAATTTTTTGCCGCACCGCATCAATGACCACAAAATCATTGCCCAGACCGTGCATTTTGCAAAACTGAATGGTTGTTGGTTTGTTCATGGTTAGGATTTTCATCCGCTGGTAAATAAAGTTTACCGGTTTGCCCGCAAGCTGTCAGTAAACTGATGATGATAAATAACAATAGACGTTTCACTATTGCCCCCGTGATTGGTGATAACGCGCAATCAATCCTTGCGTGGAAACATCCAATGGCAATTCCGCATCCTGCCCTTGCAAATGACTCAATATCGATGGCAATAATTGTTTACCCAATTCCACTCCCCACTGATCAAAAGAATTAATATTCCAGATCACGCCCTCGACAAAAATTTTATGTTCATACAAAGCTAATAATGCACCCAAACTATGGGGAGTGAGTTTATCTAAAAATAAAGTATTACTCGGACGATTGCCGGGAATTAATTTATGTGACGCTAGACGCTCCGCCTCATCCGGTTCATATTCATCCTCTAGCAATTCTTGACAAGCTTCTTCCCAAGTTTTTCCTTGCATCAAGGCTTGCGCTTGACTCAAGGCGCTCGCTATCAATAAATCATGCTGGGATTTGTGTTCATGTCGATTGGCTTGACCCACTAAAATAAAATCAGCCGGAATCAATTGTTGTCCTTGATGCAATAATTGATGATAAGCATGCTGGCCATTACAACCCTGCTCACCGAATAATACAAAACCAGTCGCATAATCCGCCGCATTATTTTCCTGCGTGACGGATTTGCCATTGCTTTCCATTTCCGCTTGCTGCAAATAAGCCGGTAAATAATTTAAGCGGTGTGAATAAGGAATGATAGCTTGCGCGCGCGCATCAAAAAAATTCACATACCACACTGACAATAATGCCATTAATACAGGAATATTCATCGACCATTCATTGGTTAAGAAATGCAAATCGACTTCGCGCGCGCCTGCTAAAAACTGGCTGAAATTATCCATGCCGATCATTAACGCTAAGGGCAAACCGACTGCCGACCACACTGAATAGCGACCGCCAACCCAATCCCACATCGGAAAAATACTATCGCGGGCAATGCCAAATTCCAGCGCTTTTTCTGGCGCAGCGGTGACTGCTGCAAAATGAGCAGTGACATCTTCGCGCGCTAACCGTTGCTGTAACCACTGGCGAATAGTTTGGGCATTGGTCAAGGTTTCAATCGTCGAAAATGATTTCGATGAAATGATAAATAACGTGCTGGCAGGTTCAATTTGTTGCAGAGTTTCGGTTAAATGCGCATTATCCACATTTGAAATAAAATGACAACGCAGGGAATTTTTAGCGTAATCCTGCAGTGCTTGCACCGCCATCTTCGGCCCTAGATCAGAACCACCGATACCAATATTCACAATATGACGGATGGTTTCACCCGTCACACCGCGTCGTTGTCCTTGATGTACTTGTTCGACCAAAATACGCATTTTCTGCTGTAAGGCGCGAATTTCCGGCATAATATCCTGCGCATCAACCATCACTGGCTGATCACTCGAATTGCGCAATGCGGTGTGCAATGCAGGTCGATATTCCGTGGTATTGATTGGCCAGCCATTAAATAACGCCTCACGTTTCGCAGCGAGATTTACCCCATCTGCTAATTCAGTTAATAGCGCCATTGTTTCAGTAGTAATGCGATTTTTCGAATAATCAAATAAAATCCCGGCCGTTTCCAAGGAAAACTTACTAAACCGATGCGGGTCGCAAGCAAATTCCGCACGCATAGACAGGCCCGCTATCTTTCTTTGATGTTTAAGCAACGCCTGCCATTGTGGTAGTTTGGTTAGATTTGCCATGATTTTCATTACTCTTAAGTAGGGTGGATTAGGTGCGTTCTTTGCACCGTAATCCACCAACGTCAACAAATAGCAGGTGGATTACGGTGCAAAGAACGCACCTAATCCACCCTACTGCTCCTGCTCTGTTTTTTTTACTATCTCCCACCCTTGCTCCAATCCGCTAAGCGTCCTATTATATGGATATCCTCCACAAATGGAAAAGGTTTAATCTATGGAACAGTTATTACAGCATCTTGAAAATCGGATTAAAGCCCTCGTCCAACAATACCAACGTTTAAACCAGTCTCATCAACAAATTCAGCATAGTAAGCGCTTACTTGTAGAACAGAAAGATTCTTTAATGACTTCACAGCGCAAAACCATGCAACAAATCGAAGCTTTGTTGAGTAAACTAAAAACATTAGAGAAATCCTCATGACTAAAATAGTAAACGCCACCGTGGAAATTCTTGGAAAAGCTTATACCATCCGCTGTCCTGAAACCGAAACTTATTCTTTGCATCAAGCTGCTGAATATCTTAATAGTAAAATGCAAGAATTGAATGCCTCTGGCAAAGTTTTGGGCATGGAAAAAATCATTATTATCACTGCGCTAAACATCGCCCATCGTTTGCTGGCCTTGGAGGCGGAAAAAGATAAAACCGCTTCTACTTTACAAGAACGCATCACATCATTATTCAGCAAAGTAGATCATGTTTTGGCCGTTAAGCCCCAGATGGAGCTATTGTCTGCTGAGTAAAACAACGATACGCAAAACCATGCGGGCCTTGAATAGTGCTATCGAACCCGATTATCGTGAGCGCGCCGCGCAACAAGCCGCCAATATTTTCGTGGCGCATTCGCTATATCAAAAAAGCCAACGCATTGCCTGTTATCTCGCCCGTCATGATGAATTTGATTCGATGCCGTTTGTGCAAGCCATGTGGCAAGATAATAAACAATGTTTTTTACCAGTCATTTCTAGCGACCGAGAAAAACATTTGGATTTTGTGCCCTATCAAGAAGGCGATGCTTTGCGTTATAACCAATTTCACATTCTGGAACCTAAAGATTTTACCCGCACGATTGCGCCAGAAACATTTGATATTATTATTGCGCCATTGATTGCTTTTGATGGCCAAGGACATCGGTTAGGTACTGGCGCGGGGTATTATGATCGCACGCTGGCCTTTTTACACGAGCGCAAACATCAGAAACCATATTTCATTGGCATTGCGTATCAATTGCAAAAGGTGGATGAGATTCCTGCCGATCCGTGGGATGTGAAGTTGGATGCGGTGGTGACGGAAGAAGGCTGGACGGTTTTTGATGGGTTACATCCACAATAACTCATGATCGGTAAGTGTTTTTATCAAAATCGCAGACTCTAAATAATTAAATCAATCCCAACAATTCCCTCAGCGCAATGAAAAACATCGTATAATCCACATTCGTACTACCATGCAATTTATTCAGCACATTTTCCCACCGCTCCATCACCCTAAAATTATCCACTATCCATTTATCAATTAATGCAATCGCTTCCCTTTGTTTTTTATCTTGATTGATAATCACCTTCGTCAACGTACGCTGTATAACATCTAATTCATCACGCAGCGTCAACCTTGCCATAGCATTCCAATGGCCTTCGCGCGTATCCGTCCCAATCTGATCACGGAACCAAACTAAATTAAATTTATCTCCTACCGCAAAATAAACTTTAGTCGCATTAATCAAATCAAAATTATTATGCTCCGCCACTTCGATTGCATTTAAAGCAGTATACATCGCACGATACACAGCAATATGACGCGCATCATCTCGCGACAAACCAATCTTCATAAACTGTTCAACGAGGCTATCTAAATAACTACGAGTAATCCCCACCATAAGCTCAGGAACAATATTGCGTAATTGTTGCAATCGCGGTTGGTAATACTTGATCAACTCTGCCACACCCGCTTGTAAGCGATCACCGTGTAAAAACCAACGCGTCGCTAAGTTAACTAAATTGCGGATTTGATGCCGCATTTCATATTGCGTCACAATAGGAATTTTAAATCCTAACGATTCTATCAGTGCTTGTAATTCTCTGATGTTAAATACTTGCGAGGCCACCGTTTGCGCACGCAAAATTTCCGCAATCGTAGCTCCCGTTTCAGTCTGCAATCGATAAAAGAAAGTGATGCCAATTTCATTCACTACCAGATTACTTAATTGAGTAGCGATAATATCGCGTCGCAACTTGTGTTCTAACATAGCGTTCTTAAAATTTTTACGCAGCGAAGTAGGAAACGCCGTTTCAATATATTGACTAAAATAAGGTTCCTCAGGCACATCTGATTTTAAGATTTCATTTTTGATGTAAATTTTTGTATAAGATAATAACACCGCTATTTCAGGCGGGGTCAAACCTAAACCCGCTGCTTTGCGTTCTAATAATTTTTTATCATCCGGCAAAAATTCCACATGTCTATCCAAACCACCGACATGTTCGAGATCTTTAATATAAGCTTGATGCAAGCCTAAATATTGCTGTGAATGAAACGTCGAATAACTCATGACTAACGCTTGCTGATAATTATCATGTAATACCAAATCAGCCACTTCATTAGTGACGCTCACTAAAATTTCATTCCGTTTTTTTTCAGTGAGCTTGCCGGTATTCACTTGCTGGTCTAATAAAATTTTCAAATTGACTTCATGATCTGAGCAATCCACCCCTGCGGAATTATCAATAAAATCGGTGTAGATGTGACCGCCAGTCATGGCATATTCAACACGGCCTAATTGCGTAAAACCAAGATTGCCGCCTTCACCCACCACTGTGCAGCGTAAATCACTGCCTTCCACTCGGCAAAAATCATTCGCACGATCACCGACATCGGCATTACTTTCGGTGGTGGCTTTCACATAAGTACCAATACCGCCATTAAATAACAAATCCACCGGCGCTTTTAATATCGCACGAATCAATTCAACCGGTGTCAAAGAATTTACTTCGATCCCTAGAGCGCTTTTTGCTTCCGCAGATAAATTAATCGATTTCAGCGTGCGTGCATAAACACCACCCCCTTCCGAAATTAATTTCGGATTATAATTTTCCCAAGAAGAGGTTGGTAACTTAAATAGGCGTAAGCGTTCTTGATAAGAAAGCTCTGGATTGGGATTGGGATCAATAAAAATATGTCGATGATCAAACGCCGCTAATAATTTAATATTTTTCGTGTAAATCATGCCATTGCCAAACACATCACCGCTCATATCACCAATGCCGACCACGGTGATAATTTCTTGGTGCAGGTCAACGTTAAGATCGCGGAAATGACGATTAATCGATTCCCAAGCACCGCGCGCCGTGATGCCGATTTTTTTATGGTCATAACCTTTGGAACCACCGGAGGCGAAAGCATCGCCTAACCAAAAATCATATTCTTTGGAAATATTATTGGCGATATCGGAAAAACTAGCCGTGCCTTTATCAGCCGCCACTACTAAATAAGTATCATCATTGTCATAACACACAACATTGGGTGGACGAATAATTTTATTATCTTTAATGTTATCCGTCAGATCTAATAATCCGCTGATAAACGCCTTGTAACAGGCGATGACTTCTTTATTAATTTCCTCGCGGCTGGCATGGGCGCCTGCGCTTTTCAGCACAAAACCGCCTTTGGACCCAGAAGGCACAATCACTGCATTTTTAACTTTTTGCGCTTTCATCAGTCCTAAAATTTCCGTACGAAAATCTTCACGCCGATCAGACCAACGGATGCCGCCGCGGGCAACTTTGGTATTTCGCAAATGAATCGCTTCAAAACGCGGTGCATACACAAAAATTTCATATAACGGTATCGGTAAAGGCATTTCTGGAATGGCACGCGAATTAAATTTCAGTGACAAATAACTTTTGGGTTTACCATCTGGCAAAGTTTGAAAATAATTGGTGCGCAAGGTCGCCTTAATTAAATCCAGCATACGGCGTAAAATACGATCTTCATCTAAACTGGTCACCTTTTCTAACGCTAATAAAATTTGTTTTTCGATTTGTTCGGCTTGCTTTTTGACAGCCGATTTTTGTGCGGGATTATGCTGCAGCAAAAATAATTGCACGAGCTGGGTAGTAATATCATGATGGGCTGCCAAAGTGGTTTCGATATAAGCTTGGCTGAAACGAAAACCGACTTGGCGCAAAAATTTAGTGTACGCGCGCAGCACGGTGATTTCCCGCCACGACAAACCAGCACCTAACACCAGGCGATTAAAACCATCGTTTTCCGCAACGCCTAAATAAATCTGAGTAAAGGCATCGCGAAATAACTCCGCCACGGGTTCGATATCGAGTTTTTCCGGCTTTTTATAAGCCACACTAAAATCACTGATCCACACCGAATTATTATCCGGCAAAACAATTTGATATGGGCGCTCGTTAAACGTGCGTAAATCCATATTTTCCAGCATCGGCAGCACATCGGACAAAGCCATCGGCTTTTCCCACTGGAATAAACGCAAATATAAGTTGGGTTGCTCATTTTCAATGACATAATGAAAATTAATTTCTAAAGGATTTTCTGCAGAAAGATTTTCGATGAATTGAATATCTTGCACGGCTTGTGCGACAGAATTGTCATCGCGATAACCGACCGGAAAAGCATTGAGATATTTCTCGCCAAGCGATCTGGAAATTTTTTTTTGCAATAGCTCCTTCCAAGTTTGCGGCATGGGCTGTCCTTATGGAGAAAGCGAAATGTATAAAGATATTCTATATCGTATCCGCCCCCACAGGAAGATGTGGGAGCGGATAGAGGGAGGGATTACACCATGGTGGAACCGCTGCGGGTTTTGCGTAACACTGGAGTGTGCTCGTCTTTAGGCGTCACAGAAGAACCAGGAACAGTTCCTGACGCTGCGTTCAAACTTAGCTTTTGCAATGCAGAAACGCGCTTAACAGCACCGGATGTAGCATCCGCGGAAGCCGATGACACAGAGCTTGCTGTGGTTGGCTTAGGCGAAGATGGCGGAGTGACATAGGAACCCCGCAATAATGGCCCAGAGTTTTTCGCACCAGATACGAGATCCTGTGCAGGTGCCGATGCAGCTGGCGCTTCGTATTGCGGCACCACTTGCATACCCGGTATTTGCGCAATCTTCGCTTGCTGACCACTGAAATAGAGATATTTTAATTGAAAATACAGTGCCAATCTCTGCTTCATATCCGACACGCCTTCAGGAAATTTTCCTTCTAACATATCTTGGATATTGGGATCCATGACCGCCTGTTTCTTCCACTCAGAACTAAACGGCAGCAATTTATTTTTCGACGGTAACAACATATCGGTCATGAACCCTCTATTCCAAGATGTAATACCGTCTCGTTTTCCTTCCACATTGTAATTAAACACATCCTGCAGATAGGAGCTTTCCAGTTCTTCAAACAGTTTGCGATCTTGAGCCGTTTTTCCATCCCGTTTGAAAACTCCCTTTAACCCAGAAACCGCAAGACCTGGACGAGTGTACTCTGCCTGTTTAGCCTCTAATAATTCAGCATAGTGTTCTGGATACTTAACCTCTTTCACTTCTGCATCCACTTTAATACCGAGCGAAGTTTTTATTTCCGCCAAACTATTATTGGCTTTGGTACGCACTATCTTCATACCAGACTTGACCGCTTCGTCCGCTGTATCATGCCATTTTCTCGGCAAGGTAGTATGATCAGTGACATAACCAAAGGATTTCAATACTGCAGCAGGAATAGCCGTGAGGCGTTCTAGTGTTCGGCCAAAGGTATCAATGCCGTATCCTAATTTATCCCAGACTTTTTTAGCTTTCACGGCTTCCAGATAAGCTTGTTCTGCTTTATCAGCAGCGTCTTTATCAATTCGACGTAACTTATCAATATAATGTTGCGCACGTTGTAATTGATCTTTTTCAATATCAGCAATGAGTTCACGCATCCAATCTTGGACTTGATGCAATGCACTTTCTCTACCGATGACATAACCAGCCGTCGCGCTAAAATAACCCACTACTGACATGACAAAAATGCCGAGTGCAGAAAGATTACTTTCGATAATATTTTCTATGACTTTATGCGGCAATATCGAAAAACCTACCTCAGGATTGGGATTATCTGACACGGCGTTAATAGCACCGGTGGCAACACCAACACCTGCAAACCCCAATAAAACAGCATTGGTTACCGAAGAAACAGCGGCCGCACCAGCTTGAATGCGTTCGCCCTTGGTAAGTGGTTTTTCTTTAGTTCCACCTTTCACGGCATCGACAACCAAGTGGGCCCATTGCGCCATTCTGCCAAACACCGTCATGGTGGGAATGCCCCAGAGTTTTCCGGTTCTCGCATTAACAGGCGCCACCACATCGGCCGTCATCATGACTGGAAACTCAACTCCCGCACGCAAAGTATCTTTGACCGGCTGCAAAACATTCAGCTTGCCTTGTTTATCTTTGAAAAAAGCACCGGGCAAGTTCAAAACCGGCCGCACTAATAATGGCCATAATTCTCCTAAGGCTTTGCTGCTTTTTTCATACATGAAATTTGCCACGCTGGAAACGCCGTTGATAATGGCATCACTAAAGTCCGCAGCGTGATCTTCATCACGAAAGTCCATGCTGCGTCTATCGACATATTCAGCGGGTTTTTTATCGGCAGATTCGCGCTTAGGTTCTGCAGGTGCCTCATATCCAGGAGGGGTTTCTTCTTTGTGCTCTGCTGCTGGTCCAGTTGCAATAGAAATAGAAACATCTGGATTTGTAGTCCCTGATGCTGCAGAGGATGTTGTTATTTGCTCTTTATCTTTTTCTGAAATAAGCGGAGTACTTGCTGTAACTACATCTGATGATTTTGGTGCTGGAGCTGCTGCTTTCTTTCCGAATGCTCTTCTTAAAAATGTCATAAATTTATCCTCATAAAATACATGTTGTTTTTTATACTTTCCCTACTCCTCATAACAGAATTGTTGTTGTTTTTATCATTATCAGCATGGATTGCTTCTGTTACGGCAGGAACTCTAATCCTTTCGAAAATTAATGTCGATGATTATTTCATTAGATGAATATCTCACCAATGTCACGCCAGCGAAGGCTCACTAGTGTCCGGTAAATCGGTGTAAATATTGGCCGCACTTAACAGGATGTTACGATGGCCGCATAAACACACTCTCTCTGATGTCATGCCAGCATGCTTTTAGCTGGCATCCAGAATAAAATAATTTATGCTGGATGCCAGCTAAAAGCATGCTGGCATGACATCAGTGGGATGTTATATTTACGTGGCCATCTCAGTGCCTTGTTAAGTACGACCAATATTTACACCGATTTACCGGACACTAGTGAGCCTTCGCTGGCATGACATCGTATAAATAATTTTTGTCGTGCATAGAGGGTTGCACGCTCTATTAAAAATCTTTATACTGCGCGCAGCTCGCTTGGGCGGATATGGAGTTTATGGCTTCTGATTTAGTTAACCAATCGATAAAAAATGAAGCATACCGTATCGTGCTCGGGCAATTCGCGGTGATGATAGGGCTCGCATTCATCGTATTTATCCTAAAAGGTACACACAATGGATTGTCCGCTTTACTCGGCGGGTGTGCTTATGTTTTACCGAATTTGTTATTTGTATGGCGGGTTTTTCGTTATGCCAGCTTAAGGCAAATAGAAAAATTCATGGCGGCATTTTTCTTCGGGGAAACGATGAAATTGTTGCTCAGTGCCATATTATTTGTATTGATTGTTAAATATTTGTCCGTTCAAGTGGTTTGGACATTAGTGGGCTATATCGGTGCTATCGTCGCGTTTTGGGTGGCATCGTATGTGTGTTTAAGCAAGTAGGGGAGGTTGACAATTCGCTAGGCTGAGCCAGAAAATCGCTGATACTCGAGCACCGCAGCGGAGTTTACATACAAGTAAATGAGCAGCGGAGCGCAGAGCATCAGCGATTTTTGGCCAGACTAGTAGAATTGTCAGTGCCCCTGAGAACCGAGAGTATCTCGATGAGTGTAGTAGAAACTGCAGCAACTCCAGCGCAATATGTGCAGCATCATTTAACACATCTGACGCTAAACTTGAAAACCTTTACCCTAGGTGAAGGCGGCGGTTTTTGGACTGTCAATTTAGATACTTTATTAGTATCGCTCTTTATTGCTGTTTTCATCGGCACTTTTTTATTCCTAGTCTCTCTTTCCATGAAAGAAATTCCGGGCAAATTTCAAAATCTGGCTGAAGTATTGTTAGGCTTTGTTGATAAAACCGTAAAAGAAACCTTCCATGGCGAAAGCAAATTAATTCCACCGCTAGCACTCGTAATTTTCATGTGGATATTTTGCATGAATACCATGGATCTTTTGCCGGTGGATTTTATCCCGCGCATTTTTGGGCTGGCCGGTGTTTCTCACTTTAGAATTTTGCCGACAGCGGACTTGAACGCCACGCTGGCCATGTCCCTGACTGTTTTTGGACTAGCAATTTATTACAATATCAGCGTGAAAAAAGGGTATTTTCTTAAGGAGTTATTTACTTCACCTTTTGGTAAATGGCTATTCCCGTTAAATATCTTATTTCGTCTTGTTGAAGAATGCGTTAAACCCTTCACCTTGGCGTTACGACTTTTTGGCAACATGTTTGCAGGTGAATTAATTTTTATTTTGATAGCTATTTTGCCGTGGTGGTCACAGTGGTTGCCAGGTGGTGTATGGGCGATCTTCCATATTTTAGTGATCACACTGCAAGCGTTTATTTTTATGATGCTGACCATTGTTTATCTCAGCATGGCGCATGATACGCATTAGGTTTTTAAATGTGTGTCCAGCGAGTCAAACAGAGCCAGGAGCGTCAGCGACTGGTTTAAATCCAGTCGCTGACGCTCCTGGCTCTGTTTGACTCGCTGGTGTGACTTTAGTTTATTTTTTTTATATTTTATTGAGGAGGTTCCATGGAAATCGCAAGTATGATCTCACAAGTGCAAAGCATATCCGTCTTAGCGGCTGGTCTGCTTATTAGTCTCGCCTCACTAGGCACCGCCATTGGCTTCGGTCTGCTCGGTGGTAAATTCTTAGAAGGTGTTGCCCGCCAACCGGAATTAACCCCCATGTTAATGACCCGCATGTTCATCATGGCCGGCTTAGTTGACGCTTTCGCTGCTATCTCTATCGCCATGGGTCTATATTTATTCTTTGCAGCTAACCCATTCTTAACCGCAGTCGTAAACGCTGCCTCTAAGACTGTCGCTGCTTAACTGAGGTGAGACAATGGACATTAATGCCACTTTAATTGGCCAATTTATAACGTTTGCCGTACTGGTTTGGTTTACTGCACGTTTTGTATGGCCGCCTATCACTAAGGCCATGCATGATCGTGAAAAGAAAATCGCCGGCGGCTTAGAAGATGCCGAACGCAGCAAACGCGAACTTGAAATGGCTGAACATAAGGCAATGTCCATCATTCGTGACGCGAGACAGCAAGCCAGCAAAATCATCGAAGAAGCTAATCGTCATTCTGCTCTTTTGGTGGAAGAAGCCAAACAACAAGCTCGCGTGGAAGGCGACCGCATTCTCGAATTAGCGCAGCATGACATTGAACGCGAAGTGACGAATGCGCGAGAAGATATGAGAAAACAGCTGGCCACCTTAGCGATAGCTGGAGCTGAAAAAATTATCCAACGTCAATTGGATCCTGCTCTCCATACTAACTTATTAAATGACTTAGCTTCCGAGATTTAGCATGACTACTGGATTAGCCAACATCGCACGCCCTTATGCCATTGCCGCTTTTGAACACGCGCGCGATAAAAAAGAATTGGCTGCTTGGAAAACTTTTCTGGAAGCAGGCAGCGCACTCTCACAAGACCGTGCGGTGAAAGCCCTTTTGGCCAACCCAGAAGTGCTTACAGCACAGCAATTGCAATTTTATTTCGATATTTTGCAACCGTTTTTAAATGAAGCCCGAAAAAATTTCTTACGCACCTTGGCTGAACACAAAAGATTCATCGCTTTGCCAGAAATCTTTTCTTTATTTAATGCTTATTATGATGCGGCGGAAAAAACAGCTGAAGTGCAAATCACGACCGCCGTACCGATGAGCACGCCAATCCAGCAAAAAATGACCGAAGCGCTCGTTAAACGTTTAGGACAAAAAATCGAATTACACTGTAACGTCGATCCAGCGCTGGTCGGTGGGGCGATTATTCGCATGGGAGATAATGTGATAGATGGTTCCGTGAAAGGAAAATTAACCCGATTATTAGCAGTCACTGTTGATTAATTGAATTAAAGGTACTAATTATGCAAGCCAAGCAATTAAGCCCTACCGAAATTAGCGAATTGATCAAACAACGTATCGATCAATTTGATCTGAAACCCGAAGTGCGCACGGAAGGAACCATCGTCAGCATCAAAGATGGTATTGTGCGTATTAGCGGCCTAGCCGATGTCATGCAAGGCGAAATGATCGAGTTCTCCGATCAAACTTACGGCCTCGCTTTGAACCTTGAACGTGATTCGGTCGGCGCCGTCATCTTGGGCCGCTCTTCGAACTTAGGAGAAGGTCAAGTCGCCAAATGTACTGGCCGCATTTTAGAAGTTCCCGTGGGCGAAGCCTTACTGGGTCGTGTGGTGGATGCACTTGGGTCTCCGATAGATGGCAAAGGCGCACTCAATGCACAAGGCACTTCTCCCGTTGAAAAAGTGGCGCCGGGTGTTATTTATCGTCAACCGGTTTCGCAACCATTACAAACTGGATTAAAAGCCATCGACACCATGGTACCTATTGGCCGTGGTCAACGTGAATTAATCATCGGCGACCGCCAAACGGGTAAAACCGCCATCGCCATCGACACCATCATCAATCAAAAAGATACTGGCGTAAAATGTATCTATGTTGCTATCGGTCAAAAAGCTTCGTCTATTTCTTCTGTGGTGCGTAAATTAGAAGAACATGATGCCTTAAAACATACTATTATTGTGGCAGCACCCGCTTCCGATACCGCCGCCATGCAATACATTGCACCTTATGCTGGTTGCGCCATGGGTGAATACTTCCGTGACAAAGGCGAAGATGCGTTGATCATTTACGACGATCTCACCAAACAAGCTTGGGCTTATCGACAAATTTCACTCTTATTACGCCGCCCACCAGGCCGCGAAGCTTATCCTGGCGACGTCTTTTACTTACATTCGCGTTTGTTGGAACGTGCCTCGCGCGTCAATCCAGAATATATCGAAAAACAAACCAAGGGCCGCGTCAAAGGCAAAACCGGTTCACTGACTGCCTTGCCGATTATTGAAACGCAAGCCGGTGACGTATCCGCCTTCGTTTCCACGAACGTCATCTCGATTACCGACGGTCAAATATTCTTAGAAACGGATCTATTTAACTCCGGCATTCGTCCAGCGATCAACGCCGGTCTATCTGTTTCGCGTGTCGGTGGCGCTGCACAAACCAAACTCATCAAAAAATTGGTGGGTGGCGTGCGTATCGCGCAAGCACAATATCGTGAATTAGCGGCGTTTTCGCAATTTTTATCCGACTTGGATGAAGCCACACGTAAGCAGCTGGAACGCGGTCAACGCATCACAGAAGTCATGAAACAAAAACAATATCAACCTTTGTCAACGGCTGAAATCGCTTTAATATTGTTTGCTGCCGATAAAGGTTATTTGGATGATGTCGCCTTGAATCGTATTGCTTTATTTGAGCGTGAATTATTAAGTTTCGCACGCACCAATCATGCCGACTTCATGAATGATCTAAATCGTAGCGGCGATTACAACGATGACATCGTTGCCACCATGCGCAAGATCGTCGAATCATTTAAACAAGGCCATAGCTGGGAATAAGAGGAAAAAAATATGGCCGCAGCCAAAGAGCTACGCACAAAAATTCGCAGCATCAAAAACACGCAAAAGATTACGCGTGCGATGGAAATGGTGGCTGCCAGTAAGATGCGCAAAGCACAAGATCGCATGGAAAGGGCAAAACCTTATGCCAAAAAGATCCGTGAAGTCATCAGTCACGTGGCTTTGAGTCATTCTGAATATCATCATGCTTTCATGGAAGAACGCGAAATCAAACATGTGGGTTACATTATTGTGACCACTGATCGCGGCTTATGCGGCGGTTTAAATAATAATTTACTCAAAACCACTATTCTCAGTATCAAAGATTGGAAAGACCAAGGTATCGACACTAGTTTATGTGTGATTGGCAGCAAAGCCATGGCGTTTTTTAAACGTATGGGCGGAAATATCATGGCACACGCTTCGCATTTAGGTGATGCACCCTCGGTGATGGATTTAATCGGTGTGGTAAAAGTCATGTTAGATGCGTATTTAGATAATAAAATTGATGCTTTGTTCATCGCATCCAATGAATTTATCAATACCATGCGCCAAGAACCGAACATCCAACAATTACTACCCTTAAAACCATCGCAAGAAACCAAACTCAAACATCATTGGGATTATATTTATGAACCCGATGATGCTGCTTCACTATTAAATGCTTTGTTAACACGGTATATCGAGGCGCAAGTCTACCGTGGTGTCATTGAAAATGCTGCCTGTGAACAGGCGGCGCGCATGGTAGCGATGAAAAATGCTACCGAAAATGCATCGGAGTTAATTGCAAATTTGGAATTGGCGTATCACAAGGCGCGGCAAGCGGCAATCACCCGAGAATTATCGGAAATTGTGGCTGGCGCATCTGTCGTATGATGTCGAGAGTGAGGTGAAAAAATGAACGCGAACACAGGAAAAATAGTTGAAATCATAGGCGCCGTGGTGGACGTCGAATTTCCCCGTCATATTGTGCCTAAAATTTATGACGCACTCCGGGTGGAGGATGCGAAATTAACTTTGGAAGTGCAACAACAGCTGGGTGACGGCATAGTCCGTACTATCGCCATGGGCACTACTGATGGCTTACGTCGCGGCTTAGACGTGAGTAACACCAATAATCCGATCACCGTACCCGTAGGCCAAGGCACGCTAGGCCGCATCATCGACGTATTAGGTGAACCTGTGGATGAACAAGGCGCGATTAATACCGATAAATTTTTACCTATTCATAGACCAGCACCGTCGTTTGCAGAACAAGCTCCCTCACAAGAATTATTAGAAACCGGTATCAAAGTCATCGACTTAATCTGTCCTTTCGCGAAAGGCGGTAAGGTCGGATTGTTTGGCGGCGCCGGCGTCGGTAAAACCGTTAATATGTTGGAATTAATTCGTAACATTGCGATCGAACATTCCGGTTACTCCGTGTTTGCGGGTGTGGGTGAACGTACTCGTGAAGGTAATGACTTCTATCTCGAAATGAAAGAATCCAAAGTGTTGGATAAAGTGGCACTGGTTTACGGACAGATGAATGAACCACCGGGTAACCGTTTACGTGTTGCCTTAACCGGTTTAACGGTCGCTGAAAGTTTCCGCGATGAAGGCCGCGATGTGTTGTTATTCATCGATAATATTTTCCGTTACACCTTATCTGGCGTGGAAGTGTCAGCATTGTTAGGTCGTATCCCATCTGCGGTTGGATATCAACCGACACTCGCTGAAGAAATGGGTGTGCTGCAAGAACGTATCACTTCGACCAAAACCGGTTCTATCACTTCGGTGCAAGCTGTTTACGTGCCAGCAGACGACTTAACTGACCCGTCACCGGCCACCACTTTTGCACACTTAGATGCAACCGTGGTGTTATCACGACAAATTGCCGAATTAGGTATTTATCCTGCCATCGATCCGCTCGATTCTACCAGCCGTCAGTTAGATCCATTAGTCGTCGGCCAAGAGCATTACGATGTCGCACGCGCGGTGCAAAAAACTTTGCAACGTTACAAAGAATTAAAAGATATCATCGCCATCTTAGGCATGGATGAATTATCCGAAGATGATAAATTAACTGTGGCACGCGCACGTAAAGTACAACGATTCTTGTCACAACCTTTCTTTGTGGCGGAAGTATTTACTGGCTCTCCAGGCCGTTATGTGCCATTAAAAGAAACCATTCGTGCGTTCAAAGAAATTGTTGAAGGTAAACATGATAATTTACCGGAACAAGCCTTTTACATGGTCGGTACTATTGACGAAGCTGTTGAGAAAGCGAAAAAAATATGATGGTTACATTACGCATTGATATAGTCAGCGCTGAAAAATTGATTTTCTCTGGTCAAGCAGAGATGGTCGTCGTTACCGGTGACCAGGGTGAAATGGGTATTTCCCCTGGCCATTCTCCCTTGTTGACTTCATTGCGGCCAGGCTATGTCCGCGTTACTTTGCCCAACAAAGACGAAGAAGTTTTTTACATTTCTAGCGGCATGTTAGAAGTGCAACCTTTCATTGTCTCAGTGCTCGCTGACACCGCCATGCGCGCCCGCGATATCGATGAAGCGGCGGCGCTCGCTGCCAAAGAACGTGCGGAAAAATTATTAGCGGAAAAAGTTTCCGAAATCGATTTCGCCCGCGCGACGACGGAACTCAGCGAAGCCGTGGCACAAATCCGCGCGATTCAGAAACTGAAAAAACAGCTGCCGAAGTAATTTCTTCACGCTCACTAACTCCGCCTATTGTCATCTCGCCTACATTGCATTGCGGAGTTAAATCAACACGCTCTTTTATATTTTTCTACAACTATCCGCACAAGCAACAATCAAGTCACCCAAGGTCACGCCCGCCCTCGAAACATAAACAATTTTGATTCACAAACACACATCCGCCAACTATTGACGTAGTAACAAAAGGTAACTACAATGAACATAAAATTTGAATGGGACGAAAAGAAAAATCAAATAAATTACGAAAAGCATGGCTTAAGCTTCGAAGATGCCGAATTAATTTTTGCCAGTAAAACAATTTCATTCAAAGATGTTAGGCAAGATTATGGCGAAGAACGTTTTATAACTATAGGACAATTAACAAATCGAGTTGTTATCGTAGTTCATACACAACGCGATCTTGTCACACGTATCATTTCAATGAGGAAAGCCAATGAACGCGAAAAGAAAATCTATTTCCAGCGACTTAAAGAGATTGGATAAAATAACTGATGCAGATATCGATTATTCTGATATTCCGCCATTGGATGAATCATTTTTTCAGAAAGAATTAGTTACTCTTCCACACAAGAAAGACAGCATCACCTTGCGGGTTGATCATGATGTCCTGCAATTTTTTAAACAACATGGCAAAGGATATCAAACGCTTATAAATGCGGTTTTAAAAACTTTTGTTCATGCACAATTAAGGCATAAGAAATATAAACGCAAAAAGAGTTAACTTGCATGATCCATTGAGTTCATCAGTTATTTTATCATTATTATTTAAAAACTTACCTGCAGTATAACTATGATATAATAAAATTACAGGTTATTTAATCACAAGGAGAATAATATGTTTACTCCCAAAGAGGATGTTCCTGAAGCAAAATTAGACCAAAACATTGAAAAAAAATTAAAAAAAATTGCAGAATTATTAAATACTATTTTTGCGCAAGCTGATTCCACTTCTGGATGGGAAGTAAAAGGTATGGGTTCTGAGGGCAATTATCTTTTTATTGCTATTAACCATCCTGAAGGAATTATTCCTGCCATTCCTGACCCGATGCCTTTTAACATTCTCCCAAAGGACGTTCAACAAATTACAAAAAAAATATTTACTCCCACGGACGAATTATTAAAATCAATTGATTTTACTAAATTTGAATTCTCCTATGGAACCATGTATGACAAGCAAGGTATTCAAGCTTATCTCTTTCCAAAACAAAACAAAGAATTATTTGATAAATTATATCAGCTGGCGGAAGCTAATGCAGAATTGAGCCTATCGACGACTAATACTCGGTAACTGAGTCTTTTGCAGGGGTTTCTCTTCTGCAACATACTCTGAATTATTAGCAGGCTCTAGCTTGCGTTTTCTTGAGAACACTCCTAGCTTAACTATTTTATCTGTCACCGATGTATTGGGATCATCCCTTGTGCTAGGTGAAGGTGACGTGGGTGACATGGTCTCATCTGAAACGGGTGATATTGAATTTGAACTGACCGGTGATTCTCTCAAGTCATCCGATTCATTCTCTGCAATATCTGTTACCGAACTTGCAGGCAACTCTACTACATCATCATCGAATTCATCCTTCGGTAATGGAGGTAATGGCGATGCTCTTGACTCATCATCAGATACCGTGTCATATAAATCCACAGCATCGCTTAGCTTTGGCTGTGCAATAATCGTTTTTTCTATATTCGTTTCGTGATACCTAGGATTTAAAAATGTTATGACTGGCATTTCATGATCGAATTCAGACGAAATCTTCTTATGACCATTATAATCCATTAAATATTTATCTCGCTGATCGAGTGGACAACACCAACCCGACCAGGCATCAACAAAAAATGCTCGACCATTACTAAATATCACTTCATTCCAAACATGATCACCGCGCTTATCTGAAAAACATCCAATTTTCACTATCGCAGTGGGATCAAGCGCAACCATTTTATGCGCAAATAGGGTGGCAAATTCAGAACAATTACCTGCACCTTTCTCTTCGATGAGATCCGCCTCTGCTTTTGAATAAGTGTTAATTTTATTTCCTGATTTACGCAGTTCCTTTAATTGCTTTTTTATAGCTTTAAATTCAGCAACACTTTTATAACGCACTGAGGGATGTGTTTCCGATGCTACGATGGCTGATCTTACTTCATTCATGACTAATAAAAGATTAGATATATCTTCACGTATAGTTTTATCAAAATCGCTCTTTGGATTTGCTTTTGCTATCTCAGAAAAAGTAACCGGTTCACTCTGTTCTTTAAAAGGATAATGCAAAGTATGTTTTTCTAATGCTTTTAATATTCGGTCCTCTTTATCTGGTTTATGTAGATAACTATATAACTGCAGTGGGTAATCCCCTATATTGTCGACCATGCGACAAGCAATATCGGCATCTTCAGGTGAAAATTTCAGAAATAAATTAATTGTCTTTCGTTGGCCATACATCGCCGCCGTATGCAAAGCCGTGCAACCCCCCGTATCAATCGTTGCATAAGCTTCCTGTAATCGACCCATTTTTTTCAGTGATTGAAGTAAGAATAAAGCACAATTAGCACTATGTGCCGCTGCAGCATGCATTAGGCTGGTATTAGACATGGCAGTCGATTCATCGAGGACACTAGGATTGGTCGTGATTAGCTGGCGTAATGAGGCAACATCATTATTTTGTATGGCCTTTAATGCCGCGGTAAATTCTTTAGATTCTGGCAGCTGACTAGTGTTCGGGGGAAACCGATCCATATTACGTCGTATCTGTTCTATGACAAAATCTTGGCAATCTTTCGCGATATCTAAAGGGTTATCACCATCATTATCAGTTATGCGACAAGCCTTTGCAGTAGCTTGAGGCGAGAATTGCAACATGAGTTCCAACACCTCAGAACACTGTTGAATTTTTTGTTTTTTCTTATCTCTCTTTGCCGTCCCCAAAGAGTTCAGTGCTAAGTGTAAGGGTGTTTGGCCTAGATAATTTTGTGCCAGATAAACCTGATCCAATAAACCGGCACGCCCTGATGCAAGCAGCAAGAAGCTCACAGATTTCGGGTTGCCACCGATAGCAGATAAATGTAATGCAGTATCACCATCCTCGTCTTTATGTAATAAATTTTCAGCCAACACCCCTGCTTTAATCGCTTTCTTGATGACCATTGCCAAACAATCATTATCTTTTCCAGACACAGCCAATTGCAGCAAGTTAGACCGTGAGTCTTTTGCTTTTTCAGTAAGAATGCTGGGATTGCTATCAATGATTGCTTCCAATTCATTAATATCTTCGTCCTCGATAGCTTGCATCGCTTGTTCAAATTCAAAGCTCATTGGCTTGCTAATCTCAAATTTTGGGTAGTTTGAGTATTATAGGAAACTAAGCTTAAGGGGGTATTAATAGGTCTATGATTTTTGATAATTCGTTCTGTATTTAACCTTTGTCATGCCAGCGAAGGCTGGCATCCAGCCTATAATTTGATCTGGATGCCAGCCTTCGCTGGCATGACAACCTAGTTCTGCTGTATTTTGGAGAGAGCCTGTTCATTAAATTATTTTTATCGTGTACAGCCTAATTAATCCGCTTCGCGAAAAAATAATAAGAATGACAAAATAAATCAAAGAATTAAAATTTTGTCCCTAGAAGAGGATAATTCGTTCTGTACGACAATTTTTAAAATTTAACTCTTGTCATGCCAGCGAAGGCTGGCATCCAGCCTATAATTTGATCGGATGCCAGCCTTCGCTGGCATGACAACCTAGTTCTGCTGTATTTTGGAGAGAGCCTGTCATTAAAGTATTTTTTGTGTACAGAGGATAATTCGAAATAAAAGCCTCTTTTACGAAAACAAACGGAGCCAGGAGTCCCGTCCAAGAGCATGACGGGATAAACTACGCGACTGGTATAAAATTTTCAAATTTTTTTATCACCTTTTATCAAGACTTTGATTTTATTGATTTTTTTTCAGGAACGACGCTTTATTTCCCACCACCTGCCTCAATATGAATCTTACGAAAGAATCGATGAAGAATCGGCCCAAAAATAATGCCAACGATCAATATAAACGCCAACCCGCTAAACAAAGCATAAAAGCCCGCAAAAATTTTGCCAGCCGTGGTTGATAAAGGCCCAAACGGTCCCATGCCCGATAAAATCATAGCCGCATTGGAAAAGGCATCCACCCAGCCCATGTGTTCAAACTTATGATAACCGAGCATGCCGATCATCAATGCCATCATGATAATAAAAATCCCGATAATTCCATTACGTGCCAAGCGAAAAATTAAGGATTGAAGTGTTCCTAATTTTGCATTTTGATCCATAAATTAAAATTCCCTTTTACATAACCTAATATTAAAGCCGAATAGAAATCAAGTTTCATTCAGCGAGCTCGATGTTTTTCATTCATCTTTAGTGCTATCCTACCCTGAAGAATTAGGGAGCGAGCCACTTATGGGAGAAACTGTCGCCGTGAATAATCGAACAACTCATTCACACCATAGCCACCATACTTTAGTAGATAGTCTATTTCGTTACGCTGAATTTTTAAAATTTGGCGAACTGCATGTGAAATTTGATGAAGCAACCGGATTAACGGCAATCATTGCCATTCATAATTTAAAATTAGGGCCAGCCTTAGGCGGTTGTCGATTGTATGCTTATAAAACAGCTGATAAAGCCATCGAAGATGCCTTACGTTTAGCACATATGATGAGTTTTAAAGCCGCAGCTAATCATTTAAAACACGGCGGCGCCAAAGCGGTATTAATTAAACCAAAAAACTTCAAAGAGCTCGATCATGATGCCTATTTCGAAAAATTTGGTGAATTTGTTGATTCGCTAAACGGACGCTATATCACAGCCGTTGATAGCGGGACTAATCCTCAGGATATGGATATCATTGCTCGGCGTACTCCTTATGTTAGTTGCACCACTGCTTTGGGCGGTGATCCTTCGCCGCAAACCGCGGTCGGTGTACGGCGCGGCATTGAAGCGGCCGTGCAATTTAAACTAGGGAAAGCCAGCGTGGAAGGCGTGCACATTGCTATTCAAGGTGCAGGACATGTTGGTTATAGTCTAGCGAAACAATTAGCAGAACGCGGTGCGCGCTTAACGATGTGTGATGTGAATACCGATGCATTGCAACATTGTGTGGATGAACTGGGTGTCGCGATTTGTTTGCCGGATGCAATTTATGATCTCAATGCCGATGTGTTTGCACCGTGTGCCTTGGGTGCAGTATTAAATTACGATCATATCCATCGTCTGCGAGTACCGATTGTGGCGGGTTCGGCGAATAATCAGTTATCCCATCGGCATTATGGTGATTTATTGCATGAGCGCGGCATTTTGTATGCGCCGGATTTTGTGATTAATGCGGGAGGATTAATTCAAGCTACGGCTTTGTATGATCATGGTGATATGAAAAAATCTGAGCAACAGATTAATGGGATTTACGATACTTTGCTGGAGATTTTTGAGAGAGCGGCGAAAGAAAATCACTCTACCAATGAAATTGCGGAGAAAATTGCGCTGCAGAGGTTGGGGTGAGATGTAGCAGTTTTTGGCTGTGGAATACTACTCAAGAGTTGGCGGCAAAGTCGATAAAAACGTTATAGCCTCAACAAGAAGTTCAGCATCGCAAATATTCATATCATCCTGCAGTAAAGTTAAATCGATCATTTAATCTCAACTTTCCAAGAAATTTTTTAAATCTTGCTTTGTCACACATGTGTTGTATTTCAATACGTTTGTGATATAGTTCATCTTCTTCAAATTTAGTAAGTTAAAAAATATGCCTACGACTAAAAAAGGTGGCGCCAAGCTATCTCGTAGTGAGACTGTAACTGTGCGTCTTGATCCAAAATTGCGTTATTTAGCAGAATTAGCCTCGCGTAAACAAAGACGAACTTTGTCTAGTTTTATTGAATGGGTGATTGAAGATAGTCTGAAAAGAGAATACATACATTATGAGAATAATGATCAGAATGTTGCGACTTTTTTTGATGCTGCTGGTCTCTTGTGGGATGTTAATGAAGTAGATCGTTTTTTATTACTAGCTAAAAATTTTCCTGATTTATTGAATCATGATGAGCAAGTTCTTTGGAAATTAATTCGCGAAATAAATACCTACGATCCGCAGTCAAAGTATGTTATTGAATTTTACTCTTCTAAAAACAAACAATTAAATATTACTTTAATTCGAACCTGTTGGCAGGAACTGAAGGGTGTAGTTAATGGTTCTGTTTCTGAAGCGATTTTAAAAAAAGCTATGTATCCTGCTGATATACCGTTTTAAATAGTTGGAGTACTAAATGGAATTCGAAGTTTATTGTGATGAGAGTCGCCAGGACTTAATCGCGCAGAAAAAAATCGGCCAATACTTTTTAATAGGCAGTCTTTGGTTGCCGGCGAGCATTCGAGAAGATATTAAGGCTGAAATTTCTCAATTGCGCCAAAAACATTTGGCTTGGGGTGAGATAAAATGGAGTAAAATTTCTCCCTCTAAAAAAGAGTTTTATATTGATCTTGTTAACTTATTTATTACATACCAGGATAAATTAAGATTCAGATGCATTGTTGTTGAATCTAGCAAAGTAGATTTAGGCTGGCATAATCAGGATAAAGAGTTAGGTTTTTATAAATTCTACTATCAATTGCTTCATCATTGGATTCTGGATTTAAATTCATACTCTATATTTTGTGATACAAAGACCAATCGTGATCCATCTCGATTAAAAGTATTATCAGAATGTTTATCTAATTCCAATCTTACTGCAAAAATCAACTTTATACAGGCATTACCTTCCCATCAGGTTGTCTTAATTCAATTAACGGATTTTCTATTAGGTGCGGTAAGTGCAAAAATTAATGATGACACTAAGAGCAAAACTAAACTTGAAATAATTAATCATCTTGAAAATGAATTAAATCACAAATTAAATCCTACTTTTCAACGCGAAGAAAAATTTAATATATTCAAAATCAGGTTGGAAGGGGGATGGTAAATGTCAAAACCACCTCTGGTTCATTATGCCACGCCGGCAGAATACAAAGTACATTATGAGAACCACTATTGCAGAGAAAAAATATTCACGTTTGATAACATAAGAGTCTATTTTAGACCGGTGAAATTTGGCCACGCTTTTTATGAGTCATCTGCGATGAACGGAAAAAAAGATGCTTTTTCCCAAAATCGTGCTGAACGAATTGGTTGGATTCGAGCAACACTAGAACATCCGCAAGCAGAGCTTTATCAAGGATGGAATAAAGATTGTAAAGTATATGATAACAGTAGAAGGGTTAGCGTTGTCTATGATGACTTTATTGTTGTGATCTGGATGAATAAAATAGATCAAAATGGAAAACTATCAACTGCGGATTTTGTTACCGCCTATGTGGCAGATAATAGTATTGAAAAAATCAGAAAATCTCCAAAATGGAATTTAGAAGAGATACAAAAAGAGCTTGAGAAAAAAAGTGGTCGCTGATTTGCTATGCTGGCTCGGCGACCGAAGCCTCTGTACGTTCCAAGCCGATAGGCAAAGAACCTATATAAATTATAGCGTATGTTGTTCGTGAATATAAACCGATTTATTACTAACATTACATGCTACTAAAGCATTTATAAAATTTGTTGTATTATCTCTTAATTAATAATTATTTATTTTCAATCACTTAATTGAGTCCACTAGAACTTGAACCTTAATTAAGGAGATTAGGAAGAGCTTATATAATTTTTCTGGAGATTTCTACACTTTTCTAAAATTGGCAAGCTGAATTAGCGAAATAGGGAATAATAAATCAGCCATTTTCACCAATCGAATGATATTGAGAATAGTGGCCATCATGCCCGTGCAAAATCAAAACTCACCACCTCACTAATCGCCGTCGATTGCGCCGCCAACATCACTAACCGATCAATCCCCAACGCCACTCCCGCACAATCCGGCAAACCATGCGTTAACGCCGCTAAAAATCGCTGATCAATCGGAATGATTGTCTTTCCCTGCTGCTCGCGCAATTGCAAATCTCGCTCAAACCGTTCACCTTGCTCATTCCCATCCTGCAACTCATGAAACCCATTCGCCAATTCCATGCCGTGAAAATACACTTCAAAACGCGAAGCCACTGGCGGATTATCTAAACGTATTTTCGCAAGCGCTGCTTTCGTTGCAGGGAAATCATAAATAAACACCGGCTGCTCACGGCCAATATTTGGTTCAATGCAATTTACAAAAAGAAGATCTAGCCAAGTATCGCGATCTGTTATTTCACTTGCTAATTCAATACGCTGTTTCACACACTGCCACAACTCTTCATCACTCACCGCATGCGGATCCATCGCCAAATACCGCAGAAATATTTCGCGATAAGTAAAACGTTGTGCTGGCGCGGTCGCTAAAATCCACTGCAATAATTCATCCATTTCATCCATTAATGCCTGATGATCAAATCCCACTCGATACCATTCCAGCATCGTAAACTCAGGATTATGAATGCGCCCGCTTTGATCTTGACGAAAGGCTTTGGTGATTTGATAAATCGATCCACTACCTGCTGCCAGCAAACGTTTCATCGCATATTCAGGCGAAGTTTGCAGATAATACGTTTTGCCATACATAGCGACGGCAATACTATCAATATAAAGATCTGTCACTGTTCCTTGCGATAACAGTGGCGTTTCTACTTCTAACACCTGTCGTTTAGCAAAAAATTCCCGAATTTGTTGTAACACTAACGCGCGTTGCTGCAAATTTTTAATTGAAGCGGATGGTTCCCAGGTCATTCTTTTGCCTTGGAAACATATTCGCCGTTGCGGGTATCGATTTTCAGCAATTCGCCTTCCTTAATAAACAATGGCACGCGTACCACGGCGCCTGTTTCCAAGGTCGCTGCTTTACTACCACCCGAAGAAGTATCGCCACGCAAACCTGGATCTGTTTGCGCTACCTTCAACACTACAAAAGTCGGCGGCATCACTTCGATCGGTTGACCATTCCACAATGTAATCATGCAAATGGCTTGTTCTTTTAACCATTTTTTCGCTTCTGACACTTCGACTTCACTCACTGCATATTGTTCGAAAGTATCTTGCGCCATGAAATGCCAATGGCTGCCATCGTTATAAAGATATTGCACTTCCACATCGACCACATCGGCTACCGGCAAACTTTCACCGGATTTATAAGTGCGTTCAATCACGCGGCCGTTTTTCAAATTTCGATAGCGTACTCGATTAAAAGCCTGGCCTTTACCGGGCTTTACAAATTCGTTATCCACTACGACGCAGGGGTCGTTATCGATAATAACTTTAGTCCCGCCCCGGATATCGTTCATACTAATCGTGCTCATAATTAACCTCTTTGAAGTTTTTTCTTAAATAACCATTTTACAAAAAACAAAATAAATGCCACGGCGAAGGCGATGTAAGCATAATTAAAAAACGCGTGTTGATAAACAGTTAATTTCATCAACGGGGCCGTCATTGTTTCTGGAACACTCGCCATTTGTGCTAATAAACCCGCGAAAATGCCGCCAAAACCAGTGCCTACAAACCATACTCCCATCATCAAACCAATTAAATGCGGTGGAGCATGGGTAGTGACGGCTGATAATCCTATGGGTGACAATAATAATTCACCTATGGTAATCAATAAATAAGCAAAGATCACCCATAATGGATTGACCATAAAATTAACGTCCGGGAAAAATGTACTACAGCCTAAAGCCACAAAACCCAAACCAGCGAACATTATTCCTAAAGCAAACTTGGTGAAAGCGGAAGGGTTAAGATTTTTATTGCTTAACATTCCCCAAAACCAAGCAAAAAATGGCCCCAGCACAATAATAAAAATACTTTCTGCCGCATAAAACATCGTCGATGGCATATGAAAGCCTAGCCAATTTTTATTGACTAGGCGTTCCACAAATAAGTTTGCGGAAAAAAATATCTGGAAAAACATCATCCAAAAAACCACTGACGACATTATTAATATATTTAATAAGAATAATCTTTTACGAAATTGGGGTTGTTGTCGTAGGGTCAACACAATTAAAAAAATCACTAATAATATTCCTAAGCCTGGCAGCAAATAATGTTTCAAAATTTCGCTGCTTAAAAAACGGCTCAAGAAAAAAATTAACAAAATGCAATACAAGAAAACCCAGGGTTTAGTGAGAAAACGGTGATGACGCAGGTTAAGCGAACGTGTGGGATCTTCTTTTATAGTCCGTAATCCAAACGCAAACGTGATGAGACCAATGACTAAGCCTAAACTTGCTAAAGCAAAACTAGTATGCCAACCGATTAATTCGCGGATATAGCCGGAACTTAAACCTGCTAAAAATGAGCCGATATTGATGCCTATATAAAAAATAGTAAAGCCGGAGTCGCGCCGAGGATCATCGATTGAATATTGTGTGCCCAATAAACTGGAAATATTGGGTTTAAATAAACCATTACCGACAATAATTGTCGCTAGTGCAGGATAAAATAAAGTTTTAATCGGTAAGGCAAGCATGGCGTAACCAAGTATTAAAAATAATCCACCCCAGACGATGGAAAGTTTAAACCCCAATACGCGGTCTGCTAAAAATCCGCCAGCAATATTCGAGGTATAAACCAAAGCGGTGAACACACCGAGAATGACGTAACTGACATCGTCGGAAAAGCCGAGCGATTCGGTCATGAACAGGACCAGTAATCCTTGGACGACATAAAAACCAAACCGTTCCCACATTTCAGTGAGGAAAAGATAGGGGAGTGCTTTGGGGTGTGAATAATTTTTCATAATGAATGTTGTCCTTTAACCAAAACCAACGGAGCCAGGAGCCCGCAACTAACGGAGCCAGGAGCGGTAGGGTGGATTAGGTGCGCTCTTTGCACCGTAATCCACCTACCAAATAGAAGGTGGATTACGGTGCAAAGAGCGCACCTAATCCACCCTACCGCTCCTGGCTCCGTTAGTTGCACTGCTACATCAACCCACTCTGCCTCAGCAACGCATCCACTTGCGGCTCCCTGCCACGAAACGCCACAAACGCTACCAGCGGGTCCTTCACGCCGCCTGCTTCGAGAATATTCTGCAAAAACGATCGGCCCGACGTCGGATCAAACGTACCGTGTTCTTTAAATTTTTCGAAAGCATCGCAAGATAACACTTCAGCCCACTTATAACTGTAATAACCAGCGCAATAACTTCCTGCAAAAATATGGGCAAAACTATGTTGGAAGCGATTAAACGTTGGCACATCCATTAAATTGGTTTGCTGCCTGACTTCTTGCAAAATATTTTCAATTTGCGCCGAGTGATCCGGATGAAATTCTAAATGAATTCGAAAATCAAAAATCGCAAATTCAAGTTGACGCAGCATTTGTAATGCCGCTTGAAATTGGCGTGTGGCAATTAATTGTTGATATAAATTCTCTGGCAAAGTTTCGCCGGTTTGATAATGACTAGAAATCATGGCCAACGTTTCCTTTTCCCAACACCAGTTTTCCATAAATTGACTCGGAAATTCGACTGCATCCCAAGGCACACCATTAATTCCTGAAACTGGCGCATAATCTACCTTGGTCACTAAATGATGCAAGCAATGACCAAACTCGTGAAATAAAGTTTCTACATCTTCGTGGGTCAATAAAGCGGGTTTGTTATCCAGCGGCCGCATAAAATTACAGGTTAAATAAGCAATGGGATATTGAATTTTGCCATCTTTTAAACGCCGACGGCTTTGATATTCATCCATCCAGGCGCCGTCACGTTTATGCGGACGCGCATAAAGATCGGTATATAAACCACCGCGGAATTCTCCTTGCTCATCATACAGCACAAAAAATTGTACCTGCGGATGCCAGGTATCTATATTTTTTTCTTCTTTTAAAGTTAAACCAAAAATTTTCTTCACCAACGCAAACATGCCATCTATTACTTTTTGCGCGGGAAAATAAGCGCGCAATTTTTCTTGCGAAAAATTAAATTTCGATTGGCGCAATTTTTCCGAATAATACATCATGTCCCACGTTTGCATTTCTCGCAGACCACCGGTTTCTAAAGCAAATTGCTTGAGCTCGGCTATTTCTTTTTCAGCGACTGGTCGCGATTTTTTTAAGAGGTCATGCAAGAACTTTAAAACTTTATCCGGATGTTTGGCCATTTTAGTTGCCAATGAATATTCGGCAAAATTTTTAAACCCGACCAATTGCGCCATCTCATGGCGAGCACGCAATATATTTTTCATCACCGGTGTATTGTCCCACTTGCCAGCACGCGGCCCTTGATCTGAAGCGCGGGTCACATAAGCTTCGTACATCACGCGTCGTAATTCTCTATCATGTAAAAATTTCATCGCCGAAGAATAACAAGGATATTCCAGGGTAAGCACCCAGCCGGTTTTTTTATGTTGTGCTGCATTTTCTTCCGCAAGCTTAATCGTTTGTTCAGGTAACCCCGCCAATTGGGCACGATTGGTAATATGTAAATACCAACCTTGGGTGGCATCCAATAAATTTTCAGAAAATTTGGTGGTCCATTCCGTGAGTTGTTGCTCGAGTTCAGCAAAACGGGCTTTTTTATCGGCGGGAAGATGTATCCCTGCTAAACGAAAATCACGTATTTCATCTTCAATGACTTTTTTCTGGGCGGCATCAAAATCCGCATAAGCTGGACTATCGGCGATAGATTTCACCGCGGCATATAATTTTTCGTTCTGGGCTAATTCAGTGTAATACTCCGTAATCAGCGGCAAACAATTGCGATAAACCTGACGTAAACCTTCGGATTCCATCACGGAATGTAAATGAGATATGGGTGACCATGCCTTGGACAAAACATCATCTTGATCTTCGAGCGGCCGCATCAAATTGTCCCAAGTAAACGTCGGTTGCTGCAAAAGCTCGGTGACTTGACGCTGATTTTGCGCAAGGATTTGCCTAATTTGGGGTTCGATTTGTTCAGTTCGGATCTTGCTAAATTGTGGCAGTTCATTTTTCATATACATACCTTTTTTTCCTGTCTATAATCACTTCACAATATAATCATGTCGTCATTATGGCCTCACAATTTGATGTTAAAACATTGCAAGGGTTGATTGCCGCTCTGCAGGCTTTTTGGGCTGAGCAGGGTTGCGTTATTGTACAGCCACTTGATATGGAAGTGGGAGCAGGAACTTTTCATCCCACCACTTTTTTACGTGCCATTGGTCCTGAGCCATGGCGTTCCGCTTACGTCCAACCTTGTCGCCGCCCGACGGATGGACGTTACGGCGATAATCCTAACCGGGTCCAACATTATTATCAATTTCAAGTGATGTTGAAACCCTCGCCCGCGAATATTCAAGAACTTTATCTTAATTCTTTACGGGCTTTAGGCATAGATACCTTAAATAATGATATCCGTTTTGTCGAAGATAATTGGGAAGCGCCGACCTTAGGCGCCTGGGGATTAGGTTGGGAAGTCTGGTTAAATGGCTTAGAAGTCACTCAATTTACTTATTTTCAACAAGTCGGTGGCTTGGAATGTAAACCGGTCACCGGTGAAATCACTTATGGATTAGAACGTTTGGCCATGAGTTTGCAGGGCATCGACAATATGTATGATTTGGTCTGGAGCCGCGGCAAAGAAGGCGTCGTTACTTACGGCGATGTGTTTCATCAAAATGAAGTTGAAATGTCGAAATATAATTTCGAAGTGGCGGATATTGACGTGTTATTTAAACTATTTCGCACCTATGAACATGAAAGTCAGCGCTTGATTGAAGCGGGTTTACCACTGCCAGCCTACGAAATGGCGATCAAAGCTTCGCATGCCTTTAATATCTTAGATGCACGCCGCGCCTTATCGGTGACCGAACGCCAACATCATATTTTAAAAATTCGCCGCTTAGCGAAATCAGTGGCGGAAAGTTATTTACAAGCGCGCGAAGCACTGGGATTTCCTTTGTTGCGGGGAGCTAGCGCATGACCGTACGCGAAGATTTTCTGGTCGAAATTCTCACTGAAGAATTGCCGCCAAAAACCTTGTGGCCGCTAGCGCAAGCTTTTTTGCAGCAAATTAAAGAGCAAATCGAAAAATCCGGATTGACGTTTGCTGAAACACGCGTGTTCGCGACACCACGCCGCTTAGCCGTGCTCGTTCATGATCTTGATCAAGAACAACCCGCACAAACGATAGAACGTAAAGGCCCGGCCCTGGCCGCCGCCTATGATAGCGAAGGCAAACCGACCCAGGCTTGCATTGGTTTCGCGCGTTCGTGCAACACCACCCCCGAACAATTAACGACAATTAAAAATAAACAAGGGAGTTTTGTGGGGTTTACCCAACATGTTCCGGGAAAACCAGCCATTTTATTGTTACCTACTATCGTGCAGCAAGCACTGATGGCATTACCCATTCCGAAACGCATGCGCTGGGGAAACGAAACTGTCGAATTTATCCGTCCAGTGCATTCCGTGATTTTGTTATACGGCAATGAAATTATCGAAGCGACTATTCTTGGGTGTCACGCTGGCCGCACCACTTTCGGTCATCGTTTTCATGCGCCGGAACCGATTTCCATCCCGCAGCCTTCCGCTTATCTTGGTTTATTGCATGATAAAGGTTTTGTGATGGCAGATTTCGCTGAACGCATGGAAACTATTCGCCGTGAAGCGCGCGAGGTTACCAAAAAACAGATTGGTGATACCGCACAAGTGGTGTTAAGCGATGCGTTATTAGAAGAAGTGACTGGTTTAGTCGAATGGCCGTTTGCCATTTGTGGTCAGTTTGATTCAGCTTTTTTAAGCGTTCCGGCGGAAGTATTAATTTCGGCGATGCAAGATCATCAGCGTTATTTCCCCGTGATCGATGGCAAACAAAAATTATTACCGAATTTCATCGCCATTAGTAATATTCAAAGCAAAAATTCGGCTATGGTAATTAAAGGCAATGAACGCGTACTGCGTGCGCGCTTATCAGATGCGGCGTTTTTCTTTGAAAAAGATAAAGTAGAAACCTTAGATGAACGTTTGCAGCGATTAAAAGGCATTGTTTTCCAAGCGAAACTCGGCACGTTATATGAGAAAGCGGAAAGATTATCGCAATTATCCACCTTCGTGGCTAAAGCATTAGGTGAAAATGTCACGCAAGCGGCGCGCGCCGGATTATTAGCGAAAACTGATTTAACATCGGAAATGGTCGGCGAATTTCCTGAGTTGCAAGGTGTGATGGGATATTACTATGCGAGCAATGAAGGCGAAAATGCAACCGTGGCCACAGCTATCCGCGAACATTATCAACCACGATTTGCTGGCAATATTTTACCGGAAACCCGCTTAGGTTGGATAGTCGCCTTGGCCGATCGCTTAGATACGCTGGCTGGAATTTTTGGTATTCATCAAGCACCCACCGGTGATAAAGATCCATTTGCTTTACGCCGTGCCGCCTTGGGGGTGATTCGTATTCTCATCGAAAAAGAATTAGATTTAGATTTGCGCTCTTTATTGACCTATGCCCTCGATTGCTACGGCGGCAAATTAGAAAATGGGGAAACGGTGACGCAAATTTTAAACTTCGTGCAAGAGCGACTAAAATTTTGGTATCAAGAACAAGACATCAGTGCGGATATTTTTGCGGCAGTGGCTGCTTTGGGGTTAACCCGTCCATTTGATTTGCACAGACGTATTCAAGCGGTACGCACGTTTAAAAATTTAAGCGAAGCGGCGGCATTAAGCGCGGCGAATAAACGTGTCAGCAATATTCTTACGCAAGCCGGCAAAACTTTGGCGGCGAAAAACATTGATGCGCATTTGTTTGAACACGATGCGGAGCGCGAATTGGCGAAACAACTTGAACAATTAGATAAAACTATCCAACCTTTGTATCGTTCCGCGCAATATGTGGATGTGCTGAGAGAGCTCGCGCATTTACGCGCACCGGTAGATGATTTCTTTGATCATGTGATGGTGATGACGGAAGATACGCCACGCCGTGAGAACCGGTTATTATTATTAAGCAAACTGCGGGCGATGTTTTTGCAAGTGGCGGATATAGCGCTATTGCAGTAAGGATGAGATTTTCCCTCTCCCCGGCCCTCTCCCGCACTGAAGTGCAGCGTTCTTTTTTAATTATGAGGGCGGGAGAGGGAGACTAACCGGCAGCATCTAGCTCGTTCTTTATTATTTAAGTTCATTCAGTCTGCCATGATGCCTATTCAATCTACACCGATGAGCTAATTCCGATGGTATTGTTTAGTCTCCCTCTCCCGCCCTGGTAATTAAAAAAGAACGTAGCACTTCAGTGCGGGAGAGGGCCGGGGTGAGGGAACACTTGTCACTTAACCCACTATTGATATATTCTCTCCGAAACCTTAATACATATAAAATGGAGGCTATATCCATGAAGGCTCAATTCATTCAACGCATTATCATTTCCACCACATTATTCACCGGCCTACTAACAGTTGCTCATGCAGCCATTCCTTTGCCGGTTGGTTGGTATGTAGAACCCAATGTCGGCATCTCTACCATTCAAAGTAAATCCTACAAAGGCTCAACCAATTCCGGTATTGGATATAATTTGAATGCGGGTTATAAATTTATGCCGTATTTTGCCGCTGAAATTGGCTATACGCATTACTACACCACGAAAGTAAAATCCGGCGGCACGACCGCAGGGAAAGATGCGCATTATTCATATGATCTTGCTGCAAAAGCGATGGTTCCTATCACCGATAGCGGCGCCGAAGTGTTTGCTAAACTCGGCATCATGCGGTTGAATGATAAGGTCACGATTTCTAATTCGGCGGTCGCTAGCTCCATCAATTTAAATGCTGGAACGCATACCGCAACGGGAATCTATATGGCCTTAGGCGGCGATTATGCGTTTACCCCAGAAATGGCTGGCGTTGTGCAATGGGCAAGAGCCAAAGGTAATTCTAATACCGGCACAATGGATTTGTTATCCATCGGCCTTACGGTTTTATTCGAATAAATTAATTTCTCTGCATACGATAATTTTTAGATTTAACCGATGTCATGCCAGCGAAGGCTGGCATCCAGCATATAATTTGATCTGGATGCCAGCCTTCGCTGGCATGACAGCTAGTTCTACTGAATTCCAGAGGAACAAATAAATTGATTTTAATGCGCAGTTAACAAACCCCGTCATCCAACAGACCCAATCCACCGCTGGATATCCCGAATTTCTTCCTCGCAAACACTATGCGGCATACCCTGATACGCATGCCAGCTCACCGCCAAGCCGGCTTGTTGTAATCCAGAGTGCGTTATTTGTCCCAACATAAACGGCACGATAGGATCTTCCGTCCCGTGTCCTAAAAATATCGGGATTTGTCGGTTCACTGGCGAAATTTTTTGCATAATTTGATTGGCCATAGGCACAAACCCAGAGAGCGCAATAATCCCCGCTAATCGTTTCGGATAAGTTAATCCGGTTAGTATCGCAATCACCGCGCCTTGCGAAAATCCAGCCAGAATAATTTTTTCGGCCGGCATGCCGAGCGATAATTCATGTTCGATTAAGTCTTGCACTTGTTTGACAGATTGTTGGATTCCCTTTTCATCGATCCCCTGGTCAAATTGAAACGAAGCAATATCAAACCAAGCGCGCATCACATAACCTTGATTAATCGTAACCGGCCGGGTTGGCGCGTGTGGAAACACAAAACGAATCGGCAAATCGGCGGATTGCAATTCATCCGCGACCGGCACAAAGTCACTGCCATCGGCACCTAGCCCGTGCAGCCAAATGATGCTCAGCTTCGGTTCGGTAGGTGGATTCATTTCAATGCAGTCTAGCAAAGCAGCTTGGGAATGATTGTCGTTGTTGGTCATCATGGTGGGCTCATTGTAGTCAATGTTTAAAGCGGAGTTTAGTTTCAGTCTCTATTCTACGCAAGCGCAATTTCCAGCTGGAAAAGCACTTGCCTGTTATCACAAAAACGTTGTATCTTTATCTTACTCTTACTTTCGATTGTTTCCGAAAAAAAAGGATGGATACTTTATGAAACGCGCTTTTAAATCTATGCTCGGCGTCACCTTGCTCGAAATTATGTTAGTGCTGGCTGTGGCCGCATTCATATTGGTGATGTCAATAAGGTATTACCAAGCGGCACAAACAAATACAAGTGTTCAAGAAGTCGAAGGTGCTATTACGTCGATAGATGCTGCTGCATCTAATATAGCTTTAGCGACTGGAAGCTATAGCACTGTGACAGCTTCCAATATCGCAGCTGCGGGTTTACCGGGAGGAGTCTTGAGTACCGCTTGGGGAACATTAAACACTACCACTATAACTTTTACTGGAACAGCAACGGGGTACACAGCAGCACTCACTTTTACCAATCTCCCTACCACGGCCGTTTGTCCGCAAATAAAGGGCTATATTAGTAATTCGTTTAAAGGCCATTTAACAGGCACGCCTACCTGCACCGCAACCTCAGTTGGCTGGGTATATACACGTTAAGAACTAACTAATGCCATTATCCAATAATAAAACTGGCTACGGCTCGGTCGCCAAATTTCTCCACTGGCTGATATTTCTTTTGGTGCTTATCATGCTGCCGCTGGGTTATTTTATGCAGGATATTGCTGATAAATCACTTCAGGGGCAAGTCATTAATGTTCACAAGCTCATTGGCCTATCGATTCTGGTACTAATGATATTGCGCGGCCTTTGGGCACTCAGCAATGTGAAACCTGCTTTGCATCATCTCCCGACTTGGCAGCGCCTAGGCGAGCGCGCAGTGCATTGGTTGATTTACATCGCTTTGATCACCATGCCCATCGTCGGTTGGATTGGATCCTCAGCAGCGGGTTATTATCCCCATCTTGGTTCGCTACGATTTGCTTTGCCGGTCCCGCGTAGCAAAGAAATTGATGATGTGAGTTTTAGCATTCACAATACACTCGCCATCGTTATTATTGTATTAATCAGCATTCATATTTTGGCGGCGTTGTATCATTATTTTGTGAAGAAAGATAATGTACTGCAGCGGATGTTACCAGTAAAAAATTAAGCTTCTCTCAGAAATCCAGCAGAACTATGCTGTCATGCCAGCGAAGGCTGGCATCCAGATCAAATTATATGCTGGATGCCAGCCTTCGCTGGCATGACACGAGTTAAATTAAAAAATATCGTCTGCAGAGCTGAGTGCCTGACTAGGAGATATCGTAGCTCTCTCAAATCTACACCGCTGCCATCGTCTTCCTACTCACCCAATCGCATCTTAACAACTGCCCAGTATCATTTAATTGCAAAAACAACTGCCGCGAAACACTGCCATTCGGCGTTGGCGTCAACAACGTTTGCGCCACCAGCGTATGCACGCATTGCTCTAACACCTTATCAATCGATTGTAATTGTTTGCTATCATTCACCTCTTGAATGAGATAACGAATCACCTCAGAGGCATACGATAATTCCACATCGTAATAATCATTTAAACGCTGGGTCAATGTTTTCAATTTCCCGCGAATAATGCGCTCGATAGCCGTGCGATTCAGCGGTGCAAACGGCGTAAGCGTTAAATAATGCAATAATGCCGTCGAAAAATAAGTCCCTAATGACGGCAACAATTCTTCGCATAATGCTTGGGGTAAAGTCGGACTCGCCGTGGTACTAATATCCACAACGGTTGGCTCTGCTAATACTAAATGCATCAAATCTCCCACTAGAGCTTCTTCATCCTCCTGGCGGACTGGCAATGACTTCTGAATTTTCTCAGCGCCGACATTGGTCGCCAAAATAATAATCGCCTGCCGAAAATCAAACGCATTGCCGCTATGATCGAGCAAATGTCCCGAAGCTAAAATTTCTTCCAGTGTTAATAGGACACGCGAAGTGGCATTTTGAATATTATCCAGAAAAATAACGGCATAGGGGGTGCGTTGAATAATAGTCGTCAGTAATTGATAACGACTATCACGATTATCTCTTACTTTTAAATCCGTTAAATTATTTAATACATTTTCCGAATTAAAATTCGCATAAAAAAAAGCTTGTGGCTGTTTGAATAATAATTCTGCGACACTCAGCGCCGCCGTTTTTTTACCGACATGCGTGGCGCCAACAAACAGAAAACTTGCAAAAGGGCCGGTTTTTTCTCCTAATGGCAAATAGGCTTGCTGCAATGCATGAGTAATTACACCAATCGCCGTTTCCTGGCCGAATAAATGTTGGTGCATGCCTTGCAAAAATTCCGTGGGTCTAAATTTATGTGATTGTAATTGTGAGGCAGTAATTCCGGTCCAGGTTGCTAACACTTGCGTCACGCACGCAGTGGTGACCGGAGGTTTCATCGCATTAATGCCCTCATGTTGCTCATTATGAATGGCGCGCGCGGCGCTGCTATCTAACAATAAAAATGCCTTGTCGAGTGCGCGTGAAAAACTAAGATAACGCCGTGCTAATTCATAAGAATATAATAAAATTTCATCCGGAATAACCACGTGATGATATTCTTCCAATTCCGTGCGAAATAATCTCAGTAAAGCGAGCGCTTGTTGTTCATTCGGTTCAACCATTTCTAACTTGGTAAACCCTGCTGGCAAATCATGCTGTTGCATAAAGGTTTGAAATGTTTGCTTAGTGACTAAAATGATAAAAGACCACCCATCATCGGTAATCAATGAACGTAATATCCGTGCCAAATAATCATTTTGATCAGTTAACCAAGCCAGATCATTGATCGCAAAAAATAAGCGTTTTCCTGCTTCGCGCGCAGCCAACAATTGTTGAAAACCTTGCGCCACTTTTTCCGGTTGTTCATCGGCTAATAAAAATAAATTCCTATTAAAATAAATAATATCGTGAGCAAATTGCTGGACCAGTCCTTCTAAAAACACCGTGCGAATTTTATCAGCCGCATCACTGAGCAAAATCAAATGATGGCTTTCTTTGCGATGCAATACATCAGAAATAGCGGCGTATTGAGGGTGATCTTTGAAGGGGTGTGGGCTGGATTTTTTGTTGAGGTGAGAAATATGTCTGCCGTAACGAGTGAAGATAGATTCGGGTAGTGATTTCAGCATGGTGTTAACCTCTCTCTAGTTAAACTCACTATATCATGCTTACACAGACTAACGGAGCCAGGAGCGTCAGCGACTGGTTATAAAATTTTTATAACCAGTCGCTGACGCTCCTGGCTCCGTTTATCCGTGGTAATTTAAAAACTTTTCTTACTAAATTTACCCAATCGTAATCTCATCCCCATAGAACATTTTCAACCTTCCGGTTAAATCCGCCAATGGTGCCGATTTAGCAAAATCATCATCCAATCCAATCGTCCATTTTCCCGTTTTTAAATTCACCAACACAAAATAACCATTTGCGATATAAGGTTTTAATTCTAAATTTTTTGAATTTTTACTGGTTGGTGCAAATTTTAATCTTTTAGTAGATGGATAATTGGCTAGCAACCAATCTCCCAGCAAAATGGCACGTTGTTTACTTTCAATCACCGAGCGTTCCGCTTGTGGTTTAAGCGATAACAACCCATCGGTCGGGCTGACTTGATAAAGCCCTATCGAACGTTTAATCACCTTATCAATAAAAATATCATTGGTTTCTATTTCAGAAATTTTATACCCGGATTCTAAAAATAATGCCCGTGACGCACTGATATTAACAGGTTTATTAAATAACGATGCTTTCAGCGAAAGACCATCACTGTCTTGAATAGCCGTCATATTGAGATAATCTAAAATGGTGGGGGTGATATCCAATAATGTGCTGCGGTAGGATTCAGTATGCGGCACCACTGGCAAACCAAACCCTCTAAACGCCAACAAAACATGGTTTTGTTTCGGACTTAATACATCGGTGCCTTGTCCATAAGAAGTATTATAACTAGCAACACCATTCTCATACTTAAATGTAGATATCGACTTAAGCCGTTCTTTTTTCCCTTGATAATACTTAACATCAATACTGCGATCACCCGGCAAACCCACCGTCGTACCATGATCAGACAAGAGCACCACTAAACTATGCTCTAACAAACCATCCTTTTTTAATATCTGCAGTAATTCACCCAACTGTTGATCTACCGCTTCGACACTGCTCGCATAACGCTGTGCCTCGCTAAAATTATCGGGTTGCCCATCACGCGCCCAAGTATACGGCCAATGGGAAATGCAAAAATGTATCGCCAAAAACAGCGGTTTATTCTGACGTTGTAACAATCCGAGTTGAGCGAGATGTAAAAATGTATTCGGTTCATAAGTAACAGCCGCCGCACGATTGCCGTAATTGAATGGGAATAAATGCCGCCCGATCGGCAAATTCACTAATAAATTGGTGAGCGGAAAATCGCTTAAACCTCCTAATAGAAAATCATCCAAACCCATGCTGGGCCCAATGAGACTATCAAACCCATATTTTTCCGTAATATTGCTAAACCTTTTTTCGTCGGTGGCATAAATAGTTTCATAACCTGCCGCCTGCAAGCGTGATGCCAATGTAGCGCGTGGAAATATAAACTGTGGATCATCCAGATTGATGCGGGCACCGTTATGTTTCGGATATTGCCCAGTCAAGATACTCACCCAGGATGGAAAAGTTCGCGCTAAAGGTGCATAAGCATTATTGAAAGTGGTGGCGGATCGTAAAAATTCATCGATGTGCGGCGTTTGGATTTTGTTGTCACCAAAAAAACCGGTGAAATCGGGTCGCAAAGAATCGAGGCCAATTAAAATAATATTGGGTTGAGTAGCCGTGATTAGCCTAGGTCGAGCAGATTCCAAACGTAATCTGTCATATTGCCAAACACCTACCATCACTAAACTGATTATCAAAAACAAGGCACCCGTTTTTCTGGGACTGTTAGACTTTAGCAAATTAAGATAAGCGCTGAGTGTAGCGAGGATTAGAAATATTGTTGAACCTAGTAATAAAGCAGAATTTGCTTGCGAATTGATATGCAAAATATTTCGCATAGCTATCGCAAAAAACGAATCGGGATAAAAATAATTATTTAGACTGAGGATAGCTATACAGCCGCTTAGCCAGAACAATAATCCTAGCCAATAATCGGAGATTTTAAATAATTGACTGCAGGAAGTGGCAATGAACCAGATAAATAAGATAAATAAAGCATAAGCAGCAAGCTGGAGGAAAATAAATTTTAATACCGGAAGCACAATAACCGGCTGAAAAAAATTTCCTTTCAGCGAGCTTGCGACAAAACTATCTAACAAATCACTGACATGATAATGAACGATAAAGAAGCTGATTTGTGCGATAACGGCTAATACCGTTAGGCAAATCAGCATGGTGAATGTACTTGCGCGTTTTGATGAAGACATAATTACCTGCGGTTAATTGAGCAATGTCATGCCAGCGAAGGCTGGCATCCAGCATATAATTTTTTATACTGGATGCCAGCCTTCGCTGGCATGACATAAACCTCTTTCTAAATAAAATCAATACCGATAATGATCCGGCTTAAACGGCCCATTTACCGAAACATTGAGATATTTAGCCTGCTCTTCAGTCATCGTCGTTAAGTGGGCGCCTAATTTCTGTAAATGCAAACGCGCCACCATCTCATCCAGTTTTTTGGGTAATACATAAACACCAATCGGATATTTTTCATTATGCTGCCACAGTTCGATTTGCGCCAATACTTGATTGGTGAACGAAGTCGACATCACAAAACTCGGGTGCCCGGTTGCACAGCCGAGGTTCACTAAACGTCCTTCTGCCAAGAGAATTAAACGCTTACCGCTCGGCATAATCACATGATCAACCTGTGGTTTAATATTTTCCCAGCGATATTGGCGCAGCGAAGCCACATCAATTTCCGAATCAAAATGCCCAATATTGCAGATAATCGCTTGGTCCGGCATTTGCAACATGTGTTCATGACGAATGACGTTCACATTGCCAGTCGCTGTTACAAAAATATTCGCGATAGCCGCTGCATTATCCATCGTCACCACACGATAGCCTTCCATCGCCGCTTGTAACGCACAGATAGGATCAATTTCGGTTATTAATACCGTAGCGCCATAAGAACGCAGCGATTGTGCACAGCCTTTGCCTACTTCGCCGTAACCACAAACCACGACAATTTTACCGGCCAGCATGACATCGGTCGCACGCTTAATACCGTCCACCAAGGATTCACGGCAACCGTATAAATTATCAAATTTAGATTTGGTTACCGAATCATTCACATTAATAGCAGGTGCTTTTAATAAACCTTTTTTATGCATTTCATAAAGTCGGTGTACGCCTGTGGTGGTTTCTTCCGACAATCCTTTCACGTCCGGCATTAAGTCCGGATATTTTTCATGCATTAGTACAGTCAAATCGCCGCCGTCATCCAGCAATAAATTAGGACGCCAATTGTCAGGTCCAAAAATCGATTGCTCGACACACCACCAATATTCTTCTTCGGTCTCTCCTTTCCAAGCAAACACCGGTATACCTGCTTCCGCCATGGCAGCCGCTGCATGATCTTGGGTAGAAAAAATATTGCAGGATGACCAGCGCACATCGGCACCGAGGGTTATTAAAGTTTCGATTAACACCGCTGTCTGTACCGTCATATGCAGACAACCCACAATGCGCGCACCTTTTAATGGTTGTTGTTCGCGATATTGCTGCCGCAAAGCCATCAAGCCTGGCATTTCAGTTTCAGCAATTTGGATTTCTTTGCGGCCCCAGCTTGCTAAAGATAAATCCGCTACTTTGTAGTCGGGTTTTAATATTTCTTTTTTAGCCATCATAATATTACTCCACATTAACGCAGTAATTAAAAATAACTGTCCTCTCTGTACACAACATTTCTCTAAATTCAGCAGAACTAGACTGTCATGCCGGCGAAGCAAACGGAGCCAGGAGCGTCAGCGACTGGTTATAAATATATTTTTTAATTTTTATAACCAGTCGCGTAGTTTATCCCGTCATGCTCTTAGACGGGACTCCTGGCTCCGTTTGTCTCCACTGGCATGACACGAGTTAAAATTAAAAATTGTCGTGTACAGCCCATCACGCTGCTTTTTTCAATAATTCCGCTTTATCCGTTTTTTCCCAACTTAAATCCAAATCTTCACGGCCAAAATGTCCGTAGCTTGCAGTAGGTCGATAAATCGGCCGCAGTAAGTTTAACATTTTAATAATGCCATACGGACGCAGATCAAAATTTTCGTGAATTAAATGAATAATTTCTTTGGACGACATTTTGCCGGTGCCAAAGGTATCGACATAAACAGCCATCGGTTCAGCGACGCCTATTGCATAAGCAATCTGAATTTCACAACGATCAGCAATGCCAGCGGCCACAATATTTTTGGCCACATAGCGCGCTGCATACGCAGCAGATCGGTCGACTTTGGAAGGATCTTTGCCCGAGAAACAACCGCCACCATGGCGGGCCATACCGCCATAAGTATCCACAATAATCTTACGGCCGGTTAAACCACAATCACCGAGGGGGCCGCCAATGACAAAACGACCGGTTGGATTAATCAAAAAGCGAGTGTTTTTATCAATCCATTCTTCAGGAATGGTTGGTTTAATGATTTCTTCAATCACCGCTTCTCGCAAATCTTTTTGTTCAACATCAGGATCATGCTGAGTGGAAATCACGATAGTTTGCACGCTGACCGGCTTATTATCGACATAACGAAAAGTGATTTGACTTTTCGCATCCGGACGCAGCCAACCCAAGGTATCGTTTTTGCGTAGGGCAGCTTGGCGCTGCATTAAACGATGCGCATAAGTAATTGGCGCAGGCATCAATACATCGGTTTCATTGGTAGCATAGCCAAACATCAAACCTTGATCGCCAGCACCTTGTTCTTCGCGGTTCTTTTTATCGACACCCATCGCAATATCTTGAGATTGTTTACCAATCGCCGATAAAACGGCACAAGATTCCCAATCGAAACCAATCGCTGAGCTATTATAGCCAATATCACGAACGACACCGCGAGCAATTTGCTCAATATCGACCCAAGCGCGAGTAGTGACTTCACCACCAATAAAAACCATGCCGGTTTTAACCAACGTTTCGCAGGCCACTCGTCCGTCTTTATCTTGTTCAAGAATAGCGTCCAACACCGCGTCCGAGATTTGATCGGCTATTTTATCGGGATGTCCTTCGGATACCGACTCTGAGGTAAAGAAAAATTCATTTTTCATAAAATTTATAGTCCTTAATGAGATTTTTAAGTGGCAGAATAATAGCATTTGTTGCAGCGAATTTCATCAATCTTGGCGGGAAATTTGTCTTTAAGGACTGTAGTCATAATGTATTTTCGGGTATTATTCGCCACATAGAATAGAATTTTAAGGCCAGAATATGTTAGCTAACCCAATCCGTCATGAAACCCCTGCGGGAGAAAAAAGAGCCATGCCCAATCGACTCGAACTTGCGAATGCCATCCGTTTTTTAAGCATCGATGCGGTGCAAAAAGCGAACTCTGGTCACCCTGGTATGCCCATGGGAATGGCTGATATTGCTGAGGTGTTATGGAATGATTTTTTACATCATAATCCTGCCAATCCGCACTGGCCAAATCGTGACCGTTTTATTTTATCCAATGGTCATGGCTGTATGTTGCAATACGCCTTATTACACTTAACTGGCTATGATCTTACTATCGAAGATTTGAAACAATTCCGCCAATTACATTCAAAAACGCCGGGCCACCCCGAATACGGCGAAACACCAGGCGTGGAAACCACCACCGGTCCGCTGGGACAAGGTCTGGCCAACGGCGTTGGCATGGCGCTGGCAGAACAATATTTAGCAGCTATATTTAATCGCGAAGGTTTTCCTGTTGTTGACCATTACACGTATGTGTTTGCTGGCGATGGTTGCTTGATGGAAGGCATTTCGCATGAAGTATGTTCGCTGGCCGGTACCTTAGGCTTAGGCAAACTCATCGTATTTTATGACGATAATAAAATCTCGATTGATGGTAATGTCGAAGGTTGGTTCACTGATAATACCGTGCAGCGGTTTCAAGCTTATGGTTGGCATGTGCTGCCGAATATTGATGGCCATGATAGCGGCGCCATCAAACATGCGATCATGAAAGCGCGCGATGTAAAGGATAAGCCCACAATTATTTGTTGCAAAACAACCATTGGTTGGGGATCACCTAATTTAGCCGGCACCGCGGGCACGCATGGCGCACCTTTGGGTGACAAAGAAGTCGCCGCCGTGCGTGAAAAATTACATTGGCCACATATCCCTTTTCACGTTTCTGAAGAAATATATTCGGCTTGGAATGCGCGCGACAAAGGCAAAAAACTCGAACACACTTGGCAAGAATTATTTGAAGCTTATCAAAAAGCACATCCTGAATTAGCACAAGAATTTAATCGCCGCATTGAACATCGCTTACCTGAAAATTGGTCGGAAGTAGTGACGAATTTGTTACAAGTCATGCAACAGAAAAAAGACCCTATGGCTACGCGCAAAGCCTCTAAATTATGCTTAAATCATTATGCGAAAGCCTTGCCAGAAATGATTGGCGGCTCGGCCGATCTCACTGAATCCAATTGCACGGATTGGGATGGGATGAAAGTTTTATCGAAAGAGGCGCCCGACGGTCGTTATATCCATTATGGCGTGCGTGAATTTGGTATGTCAGCCATAATGAATGGCATGGCAGTTTACGGTGGCATCATTCCTTTTGGTGGCACGTTTTTAACTTTTTCAGATTATGCAAGAAATGCGGTGCGTTTAGCGGCGTTAATGCATGCGCATAGTATTTTTGTTTATACGCATGATTCGATTGGATTGGGTGAAGATGGTCCGACTCATCAACCGATAGAACATATTGCGAGCTTGCGTTTAATTCCGCAACTTTCGTTATGGCGTCCGTGTGATAATGTGGAATCGGCGGTGGCTTGGCAAAAAGCGATCGAGCATGCTGGGGCAACGTGCTTATTATTCACGCGACAAAATTTACCGCATCAAGAACGTGATGCTGACATGATCGCGAATATTCAACGCGGTGGTTATATTTTATTGGGCGATGCAGAACGTCAACCGGATTTAATTTTGATTGCAACGGGGTCGGAAGTGAGCCTCGCGATGGATGCAGCGAAACAATTGCAAGCAGACAAGGTAAAGGTGCGTGTTGTTTCTATGCCGTCGACGGATGTTTTCTTAACGCAGGACATGGCCTATCAGCAACAAGTATTGCCGCCGAATTGCAAACGGCGAATTGCGATTGAGGCGGGGTCGACGAATTTTTGGTATCGCTTTGTTGGGTTCGAAGGCCAGGTCATCGGCATTGATCGTTTTGGCGCATCTGCACCAGCGAAAGATGTGTTTAGGGATTGCGGAGTGACGGTGGAGAGAATTATCGAGACGGCGAGAAAGATGCGATAGTGGTTTAAGTAACAATATTCTGCTAAACAATTTGCGGCGAAATGCTTGAAAACTCACAGAACTAACGGAGCCAGGAGCGTCAGCGACTGGTTATAAAATATTTTTTTAAATAATTTTACAACCAGTCGCGTAGTTTATCCCGTCATGCTCTTAGACGGGACTCCTGGCTCCGTTAGTATTTGTTTCGCTAAATTATGAAGCACGTCAATTTCCAGACTCGCAAACTTACAAGCCTGCAACTCTTGATGATTTAACTTTGACAACTTCACCTTTACTTATGAGCTTGCTGACATCGTGATAAATCAAATAAATAATCGCTGGATCGGCTATTTGCAAATCAATTTTATCATTTGCCCCCAATCCCATAATTTTTCTTAAGGCTTTATCACCACGCAATTTTTCTAAAATTTTAGAATCTAATTTCGCTGGCTGCAACGTCCGATGACAGCGCGCTTTTCCGTATAGCACAAAAACTTTATCTTGCGCTGTTTGTTTCGACAAGCTTAAAAGATAATTCCGTTTCTTCTCCATATCAACTTTCGGCAAAAACTGCAAACAATGCCGCAATCCTTGCGCTGTTTCACCGCCGATGGTTTGTATGGTTGTTAGCAGCTGAGTTGTAAATAATTGTCGTTTTTTTTCATCTTTTTCTTCGGCTTCTAGATTAGTGACTTGTGCCGCCAAACTTTTCAGCGTTTCCAATTGTTGCAATTTTTTATCCTTAGTACGCTGCCAAAAATGAAAAATGCTTTTTTTTACGATATCTTTTCCCATTATTAATCTGTCAATTTCATTTTGAATAAGGAACTCTATCCTTCTATCATCATTAATATCTTTTTGTCCTTTAATTGCTTCTCGTTCCAAATCAAATTTCACTTTCCACGCCGCCCGTGCGACTTCATAAGGCGTTAATATTCGGCAATTAATTTTGGATTGTACATAACCCGTATTTTGCAACAAAGCTTGAATAGAGTGGCTACAATTATGAGAAAACACAGCATAGGCATTAGGTTTCCATTGCGGTATCCATTGGTTAAAATTTTCTTGCGTAGATCGACCATGATGGGTGATTGGCAATAATTTTATTTTAATCAAATCGCCATAAAGTTTTTGTTCATCATTTAAAATACCGCCAGTAGAATTCCACTTTAACATTTCACTTTGGTTAACGCGCGTGTAACTATAAACCTCAAATCCGGAATTTTCTCTGCCAAAACCTGCGGCCACATGTCCGAAAGTATATAGCAACCCCTTACCACGATAATAATAAATCACCAACCCAGGTGGTTCTCGGAGTACTTGGTTAGACTGATTGAATTTACTTTGGGAATGCGCCATATGCCCTCTATATTTTTGATTAACTAATATTATATGTGAAACCCATCAACAAAATATTAACCCATTCTTAACCCTAGAGCCGGCTCTGAATTGAATTTTGCAATTTTCCCCATCAGTGCTACTATCTTCCGGTCTTTGAACCTCAAGAACCTTCGGGGAGAATAATATGGCAATACGTGTAGCAATCAATGGTTATGGTCGAATCGGTCGCAATATCTTACGCGCCCACTATGAAAACAATCTGCATCCAGAAATTAAAATTATAGCAATCAATGACTTAGGTGATGTAAACACCAACGCGCATTTAACTCGTTATGATAGCACGCATGGTAAGTTTCCCGGTGATGTGCAAGTGTCAGGCAATGACATCATTGTCAATGGCGATAAAATTCGTGTCGTCGCCGAACGGGATCCAAAAAAATTGCCGTGGAAAGAATTAAAAATCGATGTGGTATTAGAATGTACCGGCTTTTTCACCAGTAAAGAAAAAGCTTCCGGCCATATCGAAGCTGGCGCTAAAAAAGTCCTTATTTCCGCACCCGCTACCGGCGTGGATGCCACCATCGTCTATGGCGTAAATGATAAAATTCTCAAAGCCAGCGACACCGTGATCTCCAATGCTTCTTGCACCACTAACTGCCTCGCCAACATCGTGAAACCATTACACGAAGCTTTTGGCATCGAAAGCGGCTTGATGAATACCGTGCATTCTTACACGAATGATCAAGTGTTATTGGATGTGTATCACAGCGATTTACGCCGTGCCCGTTCTGCCACCCAATCGATGATTCCCACCAAAACCGGCGCTGCGGCGGCGGTCGGGTTAGTGTTACCTGAACTCAATGGTAAGTTGGATGGTTATTCGATACGCGTGCCAACGGCAAATGTTTCGGTGGTAGATTTCACTTTTATTGCTAAACAAAAAGTGAGCGTGGAAGCCATTAATGAAGTCATGCGTAAAGCAGCAAAAGGTACGCAGAAAGGAATACTAACTGTCAATGACGAACCTTTAGTCTCAATTGATTTTAATCATGATCCAGCTTCGGCCATTTTTGATTTGCCGCATACTAAAGTGATAGACCAGCTTGTTAAAGTCTTAGCTTGGTACGACAATGAATGGGGTTTCTCTAATCGTATGTTGGATGTTACTGCAGCTTTTATGAACGCATAAGGGCTAAGGACAATTATGCCGAATGCATCAATTCTAAATTTATTTGGACGGTCGCCAATTCGGCCCATGGAAGAACACATGGCCAAAGTTCATGCTTGCGTGAAGCACCTCGATCCGTTTTTTAGCGCGGTGCTTCGGCAAAATTGGACCGAAGCCGAAGAACAGCAAAAAATTATCACTGGGCTGGAACACGAAGCCGATGAAATGAAACGTGAGTTGCGGTTACACCTGCCCAAAGGCTTGTTTATGCCCGTCTCGCGTAGTGATTTATTAGAATTGATCAATGCGCAAGACCGTTTAGCGAACCTAGCGCGCGACATTGCCGGCATTGTTTTTGGCCGTAAAATGGTGCTTCCAGAGCAGCTGGGCAAACCTTTTATGATTTTCCTACAACGTTGCATCGAAGCTTCCAAGCAAGCCAACATCGCGATTCATGAATTGGATGAATTATTAGAAACCGGATTTTCAGGCCCGGAAATTCGCATCGTCGATGGCATGATTGCTAAACTCGCGCAAATCGAACATGAAACCGATGAGCAGCAAGTGCAATTGCGTCAAATTATGTTTGGATTAGAAAATAGTTTATCGCCTATCCAAGCGATATTTTTTTACAAAATGATTGAATGGACCGGCAAACTTGCCAATCAGGCGCAGGACGTGGGTGATCGTTTACAAATTTTATTAGCCAGATAACTCATGGAATACAGCATTATTTTTATCGCGCTCGCCATTTTTGTCGGCCTCTGGATTACCTGGGGAGTCGGCGCAAATGATTTAGCGAATATCATGAGCACGGCGCTGGGCTCACACTCCATCACCGCGCGGCAAGCCTTAATGATTGCCGTGATCTTTGAAATTGCCGGCGCTTTTCTCGGCGGCACCGGCGTCAGCGAAACTATTCGTGGCGGCATTTTAAATCTGCAAGTGGTAGCGCATACACCACATCATCTCATTTACGGCATGTTATCTGCGCTCTTCGCCGGCGCGACCTGGATCACCGCCGCGAGTTATGTCGGCATGCCGGTATCGATCACCAATTCAATCGTCGGTGCACTGATCGGTGTCTGCGCCATTATTTTAGGATTGCACGCCGTACAATGGCACACCGTGTTTTATATTTTATTGAGTTGGGTTTTATCTCCCACTATCGCCGGCATCATCGCCTTTTTATTATTTATCACTATTAAACGTTCGATTCTGGGCGCGGAAAATCCAGTCGAATCGGCACGCCGCTATATTCCATTTTACTTATGTTTAGTCAGTATTTTACTGGCGGCGATGACCGCCTTAAAAAGCATGGATCATTTTCATTTGCATTTAAGTTTGTTCCGCAAAATTTCATTTTTTATATTGACTGTCATTATCGTCATGGCTTGTGGTTTTATCGGCATTGCCCGAATGCATCATAAAGCGCATTACAATCGCCATACGCAATTCCAATATATCGAGGGGTTATTCAGTGTGCTGATGGCACTCACAGCTTGCGCGATGGTATTTGCGCATGGCTCTAATGATGTCGCCATTGCTGTATCACCTATTGCTGATATTATTAGTGTGATCGCCGTTGGCACACCCATGCACGATGGTTGGCTTTACAATAGTATGATGTTATTCGGCTGTTTAGGCGTCATCATCGGGCTATCATTATACGGTCGCAAAGTCATTGAAACCGTGGGCAGCGCCATCACTGTGCTCACCCCCAGCCGCGCCTTTGTCGCGACTCTCTCCGCGGCCAGCACGGTGATTGTGTCTACTTCGATAGGCATTCCCGTTTCCGCGACGCAAACTTTAGTCGGTGCCGTTTTTGGCGTAGGCTTAGCGCGCGGTATTGACGCACTGAATTTAGGCGTCATACGAAATATTTTTATGTCGTGGGTCATTACTATTCCAGTCGCTGCAGGATTAGCGACCGGATATTTTTTTATTTTTCAGGCAGTATTTGGGAGGTAAGCCTCTGTACACGACAAAAAAAATACTTTAATGACAGGCTCTCTCCAAAATACAGCAGAACTAGGTTGTCATGCTAGCGAAGGCTGGCATCCAGATCAAATTATAGGCTGGATGCCAGCCTTCGCTGGCATGACAAGAGTTAAACTTTAAAAATTGTTGTACAGAGGAGATAAACACATGTCAGCTGCATTACCTGAAGCAATGAACGCTATCCGTCGTTATGCACCCAATTTTTATCCCAAAATTGGTCTGATCCTTGGTTCTGGCTTAAGTTCAGTCGCTGATCAAATCAGTAATCCCATCACCCTCCCTTATCAAGCCATTCCTGGTTTAACTGCCGGTAGTGTGCAGGGCCATGCCTCGCTGATGTTGCTCGGAGAATTAAACGGCGTACCAATAGTCTGCATGAAAGGGCGGCTACATCTTTATGAAGGCGCGACTTATGATAGTTTACAAACGTTTATTCGCATCATCAAACAACTAGGCTGTCACACCGTTATTATCACGGGTGCTGCAGGTTCAATGCGTCCCGATGTCGGGCCTGGCGAATTAATGAGTATTTATGATCATATTAATTTACAACCGGGCAATCCTCTCGTGGGTGCCAATAATGAAGCAATTGGTCCGCGTTTTGTGAGCTTGGAAAATGCTTATGATCTCGATCTGCGCGAAATATTATTTAGCACTGCCAGTAATTTAAATATTAATTTATACGAAGGTGTTTATCTCTCTGTACTCGGTCCTTCTTTTGAAACTCCGGCCGAAATTCGCGCCTACCAAATGTTAGGTGGCGAAGCGGTCGGCATGTCGGTCGTGCCGGAAGTGATTCTCGCTCGTCATTGCGGTTTGCGTGTCGCTGCCATCGCTGCTATCACCAATTTTGCTGTGGGTTTAAGCAATGAAAAAGTGACGCATGAAATTACTTTGCAATATGGCGAACAAGTGGCGCGCAAACTTAGTAAAATTATTCCAGCCTATGTGCAAGACGTAGTGAATGTATTGGGATAATTTATGGATCTCTCCACCGCGCAATTATTATTAAGTTGTATCGACTTAACCAGTCTGAATGATACTGATAATTCGGAAATCATCCAAAAACTTTGCGATAAAGCCATCACGCCACACGGTCATGTCGCTGCGGTATGTGTTTATCCGCCATTTGTGCGGCAAGCAGCGCAACAACTTAAAAACACTCCGGTAAAAATTGCGACTGTCGTGAATTTCCCGAGCGGTAATCAGGCGATTGAAACCGTCGTTGCGGCCATCCACCAAGCAAAAGTTGACGGCGCGCAAGAAATCGATGCAGTGTTGCCTTATCAAGATTTTCTTAACCAAGATCAGGCTGGCACGCGCGCCTTTATCGAAGCCTGTAAAACGACTTGCGGGGAAAATATTTTATTAAAAATCATTTTAGAAACTGGCGCTTTAAAAAAACCCGAATTGATTGCGGAGGCGTGTCGCACAGCAATTTTAGCCGGTGCAGATTTCGTTAAAACCTCCACCGGTAAAATTGCGGAAGGTGCGACCATAGAAGCCGCTACCATTATGTTATTAACCATTCAAGGCTTGCGTCCAAAAGTAAAACGTCCGCTGGGATTAAAAGTTTCCGGCGGCATTCGCGAACCTGAGCAAGCCCAGCAATATTATGAACTTGCTTGCCGAATCTTAGGCGAGAAAAATATTACACCAGCAACATTTAGAATTGGTGCAAGTCAGTTGGTGGATAAACTGCTAGCTAACCTATAACTGAACCAACAGACTCTACTATTTATGATGCACCCATTGCCCTTGGTTGAACTAACTCCTTTTCTTCGGGTGTTTCTCCCATCCCCGGTTCTTCGAGTTGTTGAAGTCGTTTTTGCATTTCCTGAATAAACTCAGCATCATCTTCTTCACCATTCTTTTCTTTGCTTTTTTGAGGCTGAACAAATAATGTTTGCACAAGAGGATTAGCAACATAAAACGTTGGAGCATACTCAATGCCAGGATCTTCATCTTCTACGTTTGCAGGAACAGTCAGTTGTTCTTTTTCTTCGTATATTGCAGGAACAGTCAATTGTTCTTTTTCTTCGTATTTTGCAGGAGCAGCCAGCTGTTCTTTTTCTTCGGCGAAAATATTTTGTCGACCCTCAACCTGCGCTTCATTTTTTTCCGGAACAATACCTTCAGGTTCTGGTTCACCTATTTCATCTAGATTTTGTTCTAATTGTTTATTTGCGACAGTTAAATAATTTATTTTAGCCCGAGTAAAGTGTTGTCCATACTGTGCAAAAAAATTATCTAAAGTGTTCATGAATTTTTGAGGAACATGAAGAATGTCTGATGGCTGTTTACTATTGATGATCTGATCTAAAATATCTGCGAATGCCGTAAGATTAGCTTGCTCACCTCTTTTTTCTTCTAACTGAGACCGCTTTAGCTGTTCATTTACGGCAGCCAAATAATTCATGGTTGCTATTGTAAAATGTTCTCTATTTTTTCTGAAAAAATTATCTAATGTTTGCATGAATTCGCTTGGAATTTTAGGAATGTCAGATGGCTCTTTACTATTCATTATCAGATTAAAAAGGATCGCATATTCTGCAAGATCAGATTCTGGTTCACTAACTTTTTCTTCTGGTTGAACTTCTTTTAGATAGTTGTTCATTGCCATTAGACAATCTAATTTAGCTTGCTGAAAATACTGGAGATGACCATATTTTTCAATAAATGCACTTAGAGCAACCCGAACTTCTTGAGAAGCCACGAGTTGAGGTTCTACGGGTTTTTTATGTATAAGGTTGTGTAATGCGGTTAAGTAATGTTTTAATCCAATGAGTTCCGGATCATTGTGTTCATTAGCAGCTTCAATTAGGACACATAATAATTTGCCAATATAACTTACTGCGTTTGCTTTAATAAATTCATCAATAAGTAACATTACAATGTCGAATGTAAAAAATCTGATTGCGGTCTTACAAAAGTTAAAGTATTCAGGGCTTTCATCATCGTAGTACTGAAATTGATCCGGTTGGTGGTGGCGACCTTTCTTTTTTATTAATGGGATAATGATGCGCAATATTTCGCGTATACGATCAATGTTTACTTCCTGTTTGTTGTACTTCTCTACAAGATCTGCCGCAATTTCAGTTGGAAGCTTGGTTATAACACGAATTGTGTCTGTGGAAAAATTATACACCCAATTGCGTGCAAATAAATGCCTACGCAGTAGATCGCCGCATTCAGGTAGCTTGAAATATAAAGCTACAATTTTATATATAAGTAAGGTGATATCGGCAGCTCCTTCTTGTGCTGCGGTATTTCGATAAGGTATAAATCGGTCTAAATCATCGCTAAAATCCTTATCCAGTATCATAACCATTTCTCTAGCTTGTTGAGTGCTGAGTTTCCGTGCTAGATGATTCTTCAAGATATCGTAACTTAGTTCGCTAGTAAGAGATGGTCTGTTCCTACGCTTGCATATGTCAGACAGTATCTTAGGCTTATTATGCTCAACGGCTAATTGCAGCATAAATTCACCATCCCAAGCATGGTTGCTATATTTCTCTATAAACCACCTATTATCATGTGTGATAGCAGTCTTCAAGGTATCGCTGATTGCTTCGTTTTTAGTTAAAACTTTGTAGTTAGGACCAGATTGTTCATCATCTTTGTAAATTTTATTAATAATACGATCAACGAATTGTCTTCTAATTCCAAGCTCGCTTCGCTCTTCCACTTTTTTTTCTTCTTCATCATCAGCAAATTGTACCGCGTACATCAATGCTGTATTTCCAGCCTGGTCTTTTGCTGCTAAGGTGGGATTGGTCTTGCGCAACAAGCGGCCATGTTTTCTATGTTCGTCAGAATCTTCAAGCCATTCTGCAACATGAATGTTAGGATGTTTATGTAACACAGCACGCATGTAGGGAGTTTGTCCTTTTTCATTCAGTGCACGGTTACCAATGTGAGCGTTTTGCTCTAATGCGGCGTTTAATATTCGATAAACTTGTTCGCGAGTTTCTGTGCCTTGCAATTTATCAATTGCATCACCAACGGTGAGTTTTTTTTGTGGGCGTGACTGAAACATTTAGCTGTTCCTTCATTCAAAGAAGGCTAAATATAGCAATGATACATATTTTGTCAATAAATCTTTATTAGCTCGAAAATAGTCCGTCGGTAGAATCCAGCGGCCTATTGTTTGATCAGTTCTCGCGAAAAATAGCATTAGTTTGCAATCCCACCAGCGACATTTAGAATAGCCGTGAGTCAGTTGGTGGAGAAATTAGTCGCTGGCGCGAAATTAAAATTTGCTAAAAATCAGGTGCCATTTTTACTAATCCTTTTGCTAATCCCAATCGACGCTTTTTTTTAGGCGCATGTAGCGCAACGAGTTTCACAGTAGGTTTATTATTTATTGCAATGATGACTTCTTCACCTAGTAACGCTTTTTGAATTAATTTAGATAAACACGTTTTAGCTAATTTGATATTTACTTGTATCATATATTACCTCTGGTTATTTTTTATAGTATATAACCGATTTTCTTTTAGCTATCACACCAATTTCCGCCTTTCCTTATTTCACAACTTATGTTAGAAATTCCTCAGGAACCCAACCTCACCCAAGGACTCATATGCAAACCACAGCCGTCTTAGAACATACTATCGAGCACACTATGGAAAACTCAAAACTTGCCTGGGTGGTGACCTTAACCGCCGCACTTTATTTCTTTTATGAATTTATCCAAATGCATTTGTTCAACCCCATCAACCCGCAAATCAAAGAAGCCTTTCAGTTAAATGCCACGCAATTAGGTTTCTTAGATTCTATGTATTTTTGGGGCAATGTGTTGTTTCTTTTTCCAGCTGGCATGTTGCTCGATCGGTTTTCCACCCGCCGCATGTTGTTGATGGCGGTCACTGTCACCACTCTCGGGACGTTTAGTTTTGGTTTGGCGCAAAATTATTATATAGCGGCCGTTTCCCGTTTGGCGATTGGCTTAGGCGCATCGTTTTGTTTCTTAAGTTGCATTCGTCTTGCTTCACGTTGGTTTCCACCGAAAAAAATGGCGTTCGTGACCGGCGCTATCGTGACCTTTGCGATGTTTGGCGGCATGATTGCACAAACTCCGCTAGCACTCTTGAGTTCAGCCTTAGGTTGGCGGCATGCCGTGTTAACGATCGCCGCGCTGGGAATTTTAGTCGGCTTAGCCATTAGTTTGTATGTGCAAGATCGCCCACCCGGTTCCCAAGAAATTGCCGCAAGCGACAAAGCTAAATTGGCAAGCTTGGGTTTCTGGCGCAGCATTGGTTTAGTGTTAATGAATCCGCAAAATTGGTTTGGCGGTCTATACACTTCACTGATGAACTTGCCGGTTTTTTTACTCGGGGCCATCTGGGGCATTCCTTATCTTGAGCAAGTCCATCATGTCACCCATATACAAGCTTCTTATGCCACCAGTCTTTTTTTCGTGGGTGTCATTTTTGGTTCGCTCGCTTATGGTAAGTTTTCCGATACTATCGGCCGCCGCATTTTGCCCATGGTATTGGGAGCAGTGATTTCGCTGATCACGATGTTAGTATTAATCTATGTTCCGAATTTATCGCTGAATACTTTATTATTTTTATTTTTCGCGATTGGGTTTGTCACCAGCTCACAAGTTTTAAGTTATCCCACCTTGGCGGAATTAAACCCGCGCTCATTAACTAGCACCGCCATCAGCGTGGATTCCGTGACTATCATGACCAGCGGTCTATTATGTCAACCTTTCTTTGGTTGGTTATTGGAATTAAATTGGGACCACAAAGTGATAGACGGTGTTTCAATTTATTCTGCGCATGATTATCAATTGGCGATGTTAATGATGCCGATTTCTATCGTCGTCGCCTTGGTCATCACTTTTTTCATGCGAGAAACTTATTGTAAACAGCAAGGATGAGCGACATGTCGCGCGTTTTTATTTTGATGCTGGACTCGTTCGGCGTAGGCGCGACACGTGATGCAAAAAAATATGGTGATACGGGTGCGGATACCTTTAGGCATATTGCGGAATATGCCTTGGCTGGTAAATGCGACAAAGCGGGTGTCCGTTCTGGTGCATTACAAATTCCCAATTTACTGCGTTTAGGAATCAATGGCGCGGCGACTACCAGCCAAGGTAAACCGGTGGCAGGATTTCCAGAAACTCCGATTATTGGCCTGTACGGTTGCGCCGAAGAAATAAGCCACGGCAAAGATACGCAAAGCGGCCACTGGGAAATGGCTGGTGTGCCGGTGTTATTTGATTGGGGATATTTTCGAGCGCCCACCGAATGTTTTCCGCCCGTGTTATTAAATAAATTGGTAGCACGCGGCAAACTTTCTGGCGTGCTCGGTAATAAACACGCTTCTGGGACGGTTATCATCGAAGAATTAGGCGAAGAACATCAACGCACTGGCAAACCCATTGTGTACACGTCGGCTGACAGCGTTTTTCAAATTGCGGCGCACGAAGAAAGTTTTGGTCTACAACGTCTTTATGATCTGTGCGAAATCGCGCGCGAATTAGTCGATGAATATCACATTGGACGCGTCATCGCACGGCCATTTTTAGGCACGCCAGGCAACTATCAACGCACGGGCAATCGGCATGATTATGCTATACCGCCGCATGCGCCGACTTTGTTAGATGATATGGTGGCCCACGGCGGCCAAGTGATTGCGATTGGTAAAATTGCCGATATTTATGCTAATCAAGGCGTGACGAAATCGGTGCGCGCATCAGGTAATAAAGTTTTATTTGAAGTGTTTTTGGAAGAAATTGCGAGAGCGCCGGATCATTCCATCGTGTTTGTTAATTTGGTCGATTTCGATATGGTGTTTGGTCATCGGCGTGATGTGACGGGCTATGCTAAGGCGCTAGAAGATATTGATGCGGAGTTGCCGAAACTGGAGAAATTGCTTAAACCAGGTGATATGGTAGTGATCACCGCAGATCATGGTTGTGATCCGACGATGCCAGGTTCTGACCACACGCGGGAATGCGTGCCGGTGTTGGTGTTTGGCCCAGGAATTAAACCTAAAAATATTGGCAAGCGGAAAACATTTGCAGACATTGGGCAGACCATCGCGGCACATTTGAAATTGCCGGCGTTGAAATATGGAACGAGTTTTTTGAGTTAATTACCTCTCTTGCAATATACAGTTATTGTATATATAATGGTTGTATATGGAAAATTTTGAATCAACAGGATTAGTAAATGATAAGCAATATTGTTCCTTTGCTAAAGATACCTTCTCGAGCAGAAGCGGAAGAAATAATTAGAAAACTTGCAGCCAGCGGTGACCTAAGTTTATCAAAACATTGTAAAATTCGCATGGAAGAAAGAGAGATCACAATACAACAAATAATGACTTGTTTGTTAAAAGGCAGGGTGATTGATGAACCATTTCTCACCCATAGAAATGGCGGAGGATATGAAACAACCATGGAAAGAAGAGCAGCGGGTGATGAGTTAAAGATTGGAGTTTGTCTGAAATTTAGCCAAAGAATATTAGTCATCACTGCAATTAAATTGTGATAGGAAAAATTATGAATGAATATCATTATACGGAATGTGGTTTAGAGAATATCTATCTCATCAATGGTTTTGAAATTACTAAAACCAGTGACGGCGACGAGGAAATTTTTATTCATGATATTCATGGCTTGCATAAAACTATCGGCATGATGCTCGTATATAAACGAGGACCATTAATAGGTAATGAAATTAAATTTATCCGCACAACTTTAGATTTCTCTCAAACCTCTTTAGCTAAATTACTCGGGTGTAGCTATCAAACCGTTCTATTGTGGGAAAAAAATAAAACACCTATTTCATCCAGCGCTGACCGGCTTTTGCGAATTATGTTTTTTCAGTATTTGAATCCTGAAAAAGATAGAACTGTTTATGATTTAATTAATGAAATCGCTGATCTCGAAGCAGTTGCTGATGAACAACCACCGAATAAAATTACGCTCGAGGAAGTTTCTGATCAATGGCGATTAGTGGCTTAGTGACTATGAAGTCTTTATCAATTAAGTTTGATGATCATGCGTGATGTCAGCTTCACTAAAACTTCATTACATTTTGTTTTAGCTGACGGTAGAGAAATTTCAGCACCACTGGAATGGTTTCCAAGATTGCGTGATGCCAGCGAAAAAGATCGCAATAATTGGCGCTTTATAGCCAATGGCATTGGAGTACATTGGCCAGCTATTGATGAAGACATTTCTGTTAGAACGCTAATGCGCGGCAATGATTAGAGCCTAACCTAACATCACCCCGCCGCACTGATTCCGATCTCATGTGGCACACCATCACGAATTTCTTCAATCCGCGACACTAACTGCCAATCAATAATTGCTTTTCTACCCTGTGTGGCCGCTTGCACAATTTCCACCACGCCAGGCAACGTATTATCCACCATATCACTATGTTCATCGAGCGCAGGATGTGCTTCTAAATATAATTTATTTCCCACCCAACCTGCTTTCACCGGCATATTCACAATCGCTACCGGCGTATTGCGTTTTACTTCTGGGAAAAATTCTTTAATGTCATGCTCATTCATGCGAATACAACCAAAGCTCGCGCGACGGCCAACGCTGTCAGGAAATATCGTACTGTGAATTAAATAAGTCGGTACACCTAAATAGATGGCATAGGGACCTAATGGATTATCTGGTCCGGCACCCATCACTTCTGGCAATTCCACGCCTTGTTGCTGGTTATATTCGCGAATATCTTGCGGCGGCGTCCATTTTGGATTAATTGTTTTATGTGTAATGCGTGTCATCGCCAATGGAATTGTTTTTCCCACTTTGCCAATGCCGATAGGATAAGTTTTAACAACCCCATTACCAGGATAATAATACATGCGCATTTCCGCTAAATTAATCACGATGCCTTTGCGGGGTAACGGTGGCAACAAAAACGCCGAAGGAATAGTTAAGTGAATACCAGAACGCAAAGCATAACCAAAATTAACTTGGGGGTTCGCATCTTCAACCGCGTTCACGCCTAAATTATATTGCTGCATGATGGAAACCACGGTATCGCCGAATGACGAGGTGGAATATTGCAGATTGCCAAGCATGGCATCTTTACTAGACGGCAAGGGAAATGTTGTCGCCGAGCTCAATGACCCAAAGCAAGATAAAAAAACTGCAGCGAGCGCACCAACTAGCCTTTTTTTCATTATTTTTTTCCTTAAACTAAAACTCTACGCCAAAAAACGCGACCTATTTAACCAGTACCGATCAGGATAATAAATAAATACTAATGTTTCACCCTTGATGGTGTCTATCAATCTTCTCGATAATGATTTACTCACCGCTGGGCAACCCCAACTACGGCCGAGTTGACCATATCTTTGAATCACGCCTGGATCAACGTACCAAGCGCCGTGAATAACGACATTACGTCGCAAAGCATTATCATTAAAACCGGGCTCTAATCCTTTTATACGCAGCGCATAACCCACACCGCCCACATAAGAATTTTCAGTTAAGAAAACTCCTAAGCTTGATTTTAAACTGTTGCGCTCATTAGAAAAAGAGGTAGCATGTATTCCGCCGCTATTTCTGCCATGAGAAACCCAAGTATTGTAGAGGATTCGATTGCGATTCAAATCAAAAACCCACATCCGTTTTTCTGTGGATGGTTTAGAGTAATCAATGATAGTTAACATCTGCTTAGCTAGCAACCCATGTTCTCTTGCTTTGATGTAAGCATGCAAACCGAGTTTGACTACTTGCGGATTTATGTTGGTCGCTTCGTTATTTATAATTTGTATTTGTTTATTAATCCAAGCCGTCGAACCAAATTTTTCCGGGTTTAGTGTCGAAAACATAAAAGAAAGTGGCCAGCTAGCGCCTAGCAGGAAAGGAAGAACAAATAAAATGATTAATAAATGTTTGGTTTTCATGATTACTCTTCTGTTATTTTATTCAGAGTGGTATTGATTAATATTGCGTTTCTTGGATACAACAAGCTTAAACTTGGGGTATTTTTATTCATGCCACGTTTAGTGTCAACCATAATTTTTAAGTTTTGTTTATTTTTAATACATAAAAAGATAAATTCAACGGAGCCAGGAATCGCAACTAACGGAGCCAGGAGCGTCAGCGACTGGTGCATTTAATCACCAGTCGCTGACGCTCCTGGCTCCGTTAGTTGCGATTCCTGGCTCCGTTAGTTGCTATTCCTAGCTCCAAACACCTCTCGCAAAAATTGTCTATCATGCTATACTTTTGCCAAATTTTAAGGACTTCTTATGGCCAATTCCTCCGATAAAATCCGTGTTGCCGTCCTGTACGGCGGTCGTTCTTCTGAGCACGAGATCTCACTGCAATCCGCAACCAATGTGATCAAAGAACTCGATCGAAATTTGTTCGAGGTCATTCCAATTGGTATTGATAAACAAGGCACTTGGTTTCTTGGCGAAGAACCAGCCAAAAAAACTTTATCTACTCAATCTGAGCTTAAACTATTAAATGAAGATAACCGGCAGCTTTTTACACCAGACTGGATTGGTAAATCGCTTGTTTCGCAAAAATCCAGTGATCTCATTACCCGCTCATCCAAAAATAATCGATTATTTGATGTGATTTTTCCCGCCATGCACGGCACTTTTTGTGAAGATGGTGCAATGCAAGGATTAATGGAACTAGCCGATGTTCCTTATGTTGGCTGCGGTGTACTCGCTTCTGCCGTCGGTATGGATAAAGATTTCGCGAAACGCTTAGCGCTGCAAGCGAACGTCAGCGTGCATCCTTATATCGCTATTCAACAAGGCCAATGGCAACGACGAACATCTCATTTCTGTGAAAAAATTGAAACTGAATTGGGTTATCCGGTTTTTGTAAAACCCGCCAACACCGGTTCCAGTGTCGGCGTGCACAAAGTCAAATCGCGCGACCAATTACAACCCGCCATTGATAATGCCTTTTTATTTGATACTAAAATTTTGGTGGAAAAAGCCATTGATGCCATGGAGCTTGAATTAGCCGTTTTAGAATCCGATGAAATGGATGCTGATCCTATTGTTAGCGTGGTCGGAGAAATTCGGCCCAGTCATGAATTTTATTCTTACACAGCCAAATATCTCGATGAAAATGGCGCGGAATTAATTATCCCTGCGCCCATTTCTGAACCGCTGCAAAAAGAAGCGCAAGCCCTCGCAAAAAAATTATTTATCATCTTGGGCTGCGAAGGAATGGCGCGAGTTGATTTATTCCTGGAACGATCCACTAATAAAATTTATTTTAATGAAATTAATTCTATCCCTGGCTTCACACAAATCAGCATGTACCCCAAATTAATGGGCGCTTCCGGAATTTCGTATTCCGAATTGTTAACCAGGCTGGTTATGTTGGCGATGAAACGCCATCAACGTAAAAGTCAGTTGGTACGGAGTTATACCGAATAAGGAATCCACATGTCACACGAAAACACCTTTCACTGGGACGATCCACTATTATTCAACGAACAATTATCTGACGAAGAACGCATGATTCGCGACAGCGTGCATGCGTACGCTCAAGAAAAACTGCAGCCGCGCGTGCTGACAGCTTTTCATAATGAACATTTTGATCGAGCCATCATGCGCGAAATGGGCGACGCCGGATTGCTGGGCGCCACCATTCACGGTTATGGCTGCGCTGGCATCAATTATGTTTCTTACGGTTTAATCACGCGCGAATTAGAACGTGTGGATTCTGGTTATCGCTCCGCCATGAGCGTGCAATCCAGTTTAGCGATGCATGCGATTAATGCTTACGGCAGTGAAGAACAAAAACAAAAATTTTTACCCAAGATGGCAAAAGGCGAATGGATAGGTTGTTTTGGTTTGACTGAGCCCAATCAAGGTTCCGATCCGAGCGGTATGGAAACACGAGCTCGCGCCAGCAAAGGTGGCTATCTGCTGAAAGGCACTAAGATGTGGATCACCAATTCACCTATCGCTGATGTATTCGTGGTCTGGGCCAAAAATGAAAAAGGCCGCATTCGCGGATTTATTTTAGAAAAAGATATGCCAGGATTATCGGCACCAGTCATGCATGGCAAAATGAGTTTGCGTGTTTCTGTCACTGGCGAAATTGTGATGGAAGATGTTTTTGTTCCAAAGGAAAATGAATTGCCAAATGCGGATGGTTTATCCGGTCCGCTGGGGTGTTTAGATAATGCACGCTATGGCATCGCCTGGGGTGCGCTAGGAGCCGCCGAGTTTTGTTGGCATGCTGCACGGCAATATGCACTCGATCGCAAGCAATTCGGGCATCCTATTGCGGCTAATCAGTTAATTCAAATGAAACTTGCCAATATGCAGACAGCCATCACGTTGGGGTTACAGAGTTGTTTGCGATTAGGGCGATTAAAAGATGCAGGACAAGCTTCAACACCCATGATTTCGATGATGAAGCGCTATTCAACGACCACGGCGCTGGATATTGCGCGGGAATCGCGGGATATTCATGGCGGCAATGGGATCATGGAAGAATTTCATGTGATTCGGCATATGTTGAATTTGGAGACGGTGAAAACCTATGAAGGCACGGCGGATATTCATGCGTTGATTTTAGGAAGAGCGCAAACGGGGATTCAGGCGTTTAAGCCGCTGGGGAATGTGAGCTAGCGATAACATATGTTTAACAATCCACACTCAACCTCAACACACTCGCTGTCGCCCACGGCAATAATGACAACGCCAAAAATAATAAACCACCCAGCATAGCGAAGTTACCGATCACCGGTAATCCAGCTTCACTCTGTTGCACCGTACTTACCGCAAAAATCAACACTGGCACTAACAACGGCAATATCAGCAAACTTAACAACACGCCTTGATTACGTAAACCTAAGGTGAGCGCCACCCCAAACGTGCCGACGAGGCTGATGATAGGGGTACCGAGTAATAAACTCAATAATAAAGTGAGCATACTGACTGACGATAAATGAAAAACCCACGCCAAAAACGGCGCTAATATAATTAATGGTAATTCCGCGACCAACCAGTGCGCGCTAATTTTTGCCAGTAATAACCAAGAGAGCGGATGCGAGCTTAATAATAATTGCTCCAGATAACCTTCTTCGATGTCACTTTGGAAAATATTTTCTAAGGCTAAAATGCTCGCCAATAAAGCGGCAATCCAAATCACACCAGGCGCGATTTTTTGCAACACCAGTGGATCAGGTGAAATCGCTAATGGAAATAAACTTAATACGATACTAAAAAAAATTAAGGGGTATAACCATTCTTGCGAACGGCGGAAAAATAATAATAGTTCATAAAAAAATAAATAGCGGAAGGCTTTTAACATAGCGTTAACCGTTGCAGCGGATTCTTTAAATCAACCGGTTGATGGGAGCTTAAAACACAGATACCCCCTTGCGATAAATGCGCGGTAATGTTTACTAACAACCAATCTTGGGTAAATTTATCTAAAGTGGTCAGCGGTTCATCTAATAACCATAATTTTTTAGATCCTACGAACAAACGTAACAGAGCAAGCTTGCGTTTTTGTCCAGCAGACAAGGCTGAAGCGAGTGTATGTTGGTGTTGAGCTAGATGTAACACGGGAAGCAAATTATTCACCAATTCATCACTCAACCCCGCCAAACGCAAATTTTCCCTGATGGTCAGCCCCAGTTTTATTCCTTGTTGATGACTCACATAGTGCAATTCTGCACCATATTCATGGCCATATTGCTGAATATCTTGTCCTTGCCAAAGAATATTGCCACTATCCGGTGTCGCAAGTCTTGCTAACATTTTTAATAAAGTCGTTTTACCCGAACCATTCGCTCCTTCGATTAACAAACATTCACCAGGATGAATTTGTAAATTCAAATCGCGAAATAAAATTTGCTGTTGGCGAATACAGGTAATGTTATTGATTGTTAAACCGGATTGGTTAGCCAAAGGAGACCTCATTTATTGCGAATGAGTGTATATAAATCTTTCAAAAGCGTCAAATAGAGGAATAATTTTGTATTTAAACTAAAGTTTCCGAGAATAGCACGAACAACCCAAATCGCTTAGCGCCTAGCTTGCCAATCATCTCCTACTAATCAAAATAAATTATTTATATATATTTTTTTAGTTATGATTTTAGTTATGTTGGGCAATTTTGTGGAAACATTCTATAATTTTTTTAAAATCATAAGCTTACAGATTTCATATCCTGTGGAAAAGTGTATAATCTCCTGTGTTGTTTTAGACCCAAAGTAGTCGAGTTATGCACAGGCAGGTTATGCACCAAGTTATACACAGGTTAACGGAGAGGCTTACATGAAGTTGTCCACACTTTCTCAATGGTTAACTCACATTGCGGCTGTTCATCCTAAAGAAATGGATCTTGGGTTAAATAGAGTAAAAAAAGTGGCCGCCACGCTCGGCTTATTAAAAGTTCCTTGTCCGCTGATCATCGTGGGTGGCACTAATGGCAAAGGTTCTACCGTGGCGGCTTTGGAATCTATTTATAGCGCCGCGGGATATCGCGTCGGCAGTTTCACTTCGCCATATTTATTTAAGTTTAATGAACAAGTGAAAATTCAAGGCCAAGAAGCCAGTGATAAATTATGGTGCCAAGCTTTTCAGGCAGTGGAAGAAAATCGCGGCACCACCACCCTCACCCCTTTTGAATATCACACTTTGGCAGCGCTTTATATTTTCAAAAAACATGCACTGGATTTATGGATTTTAGAAGTTGGTTTAGGCGGACGATTGGATGCAGTCAATATTCTCGATGCTGATGTCGCCATCGTCACTACCATTGGCATTGATCACACTGAATGGTTAGGCATGGACCGGGAAAGTATCGCCTATGAAAAAGCGGGAATCTTTCGCACCCAAAAACCAGCTGTGTGCGGCGACTTCGAGCCACCGACCAGTTTATGCAACTATGCCAATCAATTGGGAACACCGCTGTTCTGTTTGGGCAAAGCTTTTCATTATGTAAAACATGAAAATGATTGGTCGTGGCGCTCCAGCAAACTACAATTGGATCAACTGCCGCTGAATTCGCTGGCGGTGCAAAATATGGCGACGGTGTTGATGGCAGTGGAGTTACTGCAATCAAGATTGCATGTAACGCGTGAAGAAATCGATCAAGGTTTAATTTCCGTCAATTTGCCCGGACGTATTCAAATCATGCCGGGAAAGATCACGCAAATTTTTGATGTTTCGCATAATCCCGCCGCGACCACATTTTTAGCCAATCGTTTACGAGAATTACCTTGCAGTGGAAAAACCCATGCGGTTTTTTCGATGTTAGCGGATAAAGACATCGTTGCCAGCGTCACGGCGATTAAAAAATATATTGATCATTGGTATGTTGGCGGATTAGCGGTGAAACGCGCGACGCCGATTGAAAAATTGCAAGCTTCTTTCCGTCAAGCTGATTTAAAAAATGTTTCTTATGCTGGTTCGATTGCGGCCGCTTATCAAAACGCACAGCAATCTGCCAAATCTGGCGATCGTATCGTGGTGTTTGGCTCGTTTCACACAGTAAATAATGCTTTTTTGATCCGAAACGCGCGCGCGCACATGTCAACATTATGAATGCGTAAATAATCCACGCCTTGTTCATCCAGAAATAAACTGGTCACGGTTGTTTCGACATCACGCGCTTCGGCAGGATGTGCCGTGAATAATTGATAAAAAGATTTACGCGAATGTCCCACTAATAAACGCACACCTAAATTTTTAAATTGCTTAATATTTTTAAGCAACATATAAGATTGTTCGGCACTTTTGCCGAAACCAATTCCCACATCTAAAATGATACGTTCTTCCGCGATGCCTTGTTGTTTTAACATCGCAATTTGTTGTTCGCTCCATTGATAAAGATAAGCAACAGGATCTTGTTCGCGCGGGATAATTTTTTCGCGCGTCGCCGGAATTGAAACATGATGCATGACTACGCAATCCACAGTCGCGTTCGCCAATACTTGGCGCATGGCGGGATCAACCAATCCAGTTACATCATTGATCCAGTTAATATTATAATGCAGTGCTTTTTCAGCGACGCTGGCGTGGCGTGTATCAATACTAATTTTCGGATGAATTAAAAATGTGGAAATATTATTTTCCAGCGAAGAAATCACTGGAAGTAGACGCAGCCATTCGGTTTTTGCATCTAACGGTGTGGCGTTAGGTGCGGTAGATTCAGCGCCGATATCAATAATTTCTGCACCGGCGGCCACTAAATTTTGCGCGTGTCGTACGGCTTCTTCAGGGTCATTAAACACGCCACCATCAGAAAATGAATCCGGCGTCACATTTAAAATCCCAACTAATTGTGCGGTATCGATGCGATGTGGAATCTGCCGGGTATGCAAAGGTGCTTCGCCTGAAAATCGCGAACCCCAACGTTCGACGATTTGTGCGGCTTTTTTACCTTGATAAGGCCCCGGCTCTGGAAAAATCCATTCCGGTGCTATATCAGCCAGCGGCCATAGCGCAAACGGCCGCTCACACAGATCACGATGCGGAATAATCAATAACTCGTCTTTTCGCACCAAATCATCCCAAGCTAAAATATCGATGTCCAGCACGCGCGGCCCCCAACGTCGTTTCTCCTGTTTGCGGCCTACAGTTTTTTCGATTTCTTTCAGATGTGTTTGTAACTCATCCGGTGAGAGACTGGTTTCGCAGCTCAATGCTAAATTAATATAAGGCTGGTCCCACATGGGCGAGGTATTTTCTGGCAGCAGTGCATCGGATAAATATAAGGGGGATACGTTTAACACCCGGGTGTTTGGAATTGATTTAATTAATGTTAAACCACGCCGCAGATTACTGATGCGATGAGCAAGATTGGAACCTAAACCTAAAATAATCATGTTAGTGGATCTCCATAATAAAACGATACCCCATCTCTTAAATTAGGAATAGAAGGTTGTTTGGTGATGCCTATCCCAATGTGGGCTTGGTCCTTAAAGATAGGTTTCACGATTTGATAAATTTCATGGCTAAGGTGTTCTATCAAACGATAACGCTGGTTCGCGGTTTTTTCGCGGATTAAGGCGGATAATTTGGCATAGCAATAAGCATCGTCTAGATGATCGCTGGCGCAGGCAGCCGGCGGTTCCACGAAATTTATCGTTACATCAAGCAGCACGATCTGGCTTTGTTGTTGCTCAGATTCGTGCCAACCAAGATGGATGTTTAATTCTAAGCCGCGAATATCTAAACGGCTGTATTTAAGCTTTTTCATAGTTGCTCTAATTAGTACAAATATGGTACTGTATGCCTCTCCAGCGTGGAGGTTTATAAAAAATGTTACGGATTAGCAAACTCACGGATTATGCCACATTAATAATGAGCTGTTTAGCTAGCGCGTATGGTCAGGTGCAAAGCGCGACCCGTATTGCTGAGCTGTTACATCTTTCCCTGCCTACCGTGAGCAAGATTCTTAAAATGTTAGCCGAGGCCAAGCTAGTGGGCGCCATTCGCGGTGCCGAAGGCGGCTATCACTTGTTACGTCCGGCAGCTGAAATCACTCTTGCTGAAGTCATCGCCGCCATCGAAGGACAAGTCGCCATGACCCAATGCTGTGAAAAAACCAATCTTTGCGCATTGAACGGTACCTGCACGGTGCGCGATAATTGGCGCACGATTAATCGAATGATTCATGGCTTTTTATCGCGAGTGACAATCAATGAGATGACCAAACCCTTACCACAACAGGATTGGAATTTATGACCAATAGCTATTTAAAAGAAGTCGTCAATAAAACCTATCCTTATGGTTTCGTAACCTCGATCGATGCCGATGCTATTCCGCCGGGTCTTTCGGAAGAGACCGTTCATGCTATTTGGCAAAAGAAAAACGAACCGGAGTTTATGTTGGAATGGCGGCTGCGCGCGTATCGTCATTGGCTGACCTTAAAGCCACCACGTTGGGCGCATTTAAATTATCCCGAAATTGATTATCAAAACATTATTTATTATTCCGCACCACGCTCGAATAATAATGGCCCGAAAAGTTTGGATGAAGTCGATCCTAAATTACTCGACACTTATGAAAAACTCGGCATTCCTTTACATGAACGCAGCCGTTTAGCGGGGGTGGCGGTCGACGCGGTATTTGATAGTGTCTCGGTCGCGACCACGTTTAAAGCAAAATTAGCCGAAGCGGGCGTTATCTTTTGTCCGTTTTCTGAAAGCTTACAAAAATATCCCGAGTTAATTGAAAAATATCTCGGCACTGTTGTTTCTTATCGCGATAATTTTTTTGCGAGTTTGAATTCAGCGGTGTTTAGCGATGGTTCATTTGTTTATATTCCAAAGGGGGTGCGTTGCCCTATGGAATTATCCACTTATTTTCGCATTAATGCGGCCAAAACCGGTCAGTTCGAACGTACCCTGATTATTGCTGATGAAGGCAGTTATGTGAGTTACCTCGAAGGTTGCACCGCGCCTATGCGCGATGAAAATCAATTGCATGCCGCGGTCGTAGAATTAGTGGCGCTGGATAATGCGCAAATAAAATATTCCACCGTACAAAATTGGTATCCTGGCGATGCGGAAGGACGCGGCGGCATTTTTAATTTTGTCACTAAGCGTGGTTTATGCCGCGGCGTTAATTCAAAAATTTCTTGGACACAAATTGAAACCGGATCAGCGATTACTTGGAAATATCCCAGCGTGGTGTTGCAAGGTGATCATTCCGTCGGTGAATTTTATTCCGTGGCATTAACGCATAATCATCAGCAAGCGGATACGGGCACCAAAATGATTCACATTGGGAAAAATACTCGCAGTACCATTCTTTCTAAGGGTATTGCTGCCGGGCACGGACAAAATACGTATCGTGGTTTAGTGCGTATGTTGCCTACGGCGCAACATGCACGAAATTACACCCAGTGTGATTCATTGCTATTAAGTTCAACTTGTGGCGCGCATACGTTTCCGGTGATTGAAGCGAAAAATCCCACGGCACGTATCGAACATGAAGCCTCTACGGCGAAGATCGGTGAAGATCAATTATTTTATTGCCGTCAGCGTGGTTTGCGCGTGGAAGATGCGGTATCAATGATCGTGAATGGTTTTTGTAAGCAAGTATTTAAAGAGTTGCCGATGGAATTTGCCGTGGAAGCACAAAAATTATTAGAAGTGAGTTTAGAGGGGAGTGTTGGCTAATGTTAAACATAAATAATCTTCATGTCTCAATCCAAGACGAGAAGCAAAATAGCAAACCTATTTTGCGCGGCGTAACGCTGAATATTAAACCTGGTGAAGTGCACGCAATTATGGGCCCAAATGGTTCCGGTAAAAGCACGCTGGCGAATGTATTAGCTGGCCGCGAAGAATATCAAATTCAACAAGGCGCTGTGCAATTTAATAATGTTGATTTGTTGTCGTTAAATCCAGAACAACGCGCGGCACAAGGATTATTCCTCGCCTTTCAATATCCGGTGGAAATCCCCGGCGTAAATAACATGTATTTTCTGCGCAGTGCTTTAAATAGCTTGCGCAAACAACGTGAGTTACCACCGCTCGATGCGGCTGATTTTCTCATGCTGGTTAAAAACAAAATTAAAGAAGTAGGTTTAAGCGAAAACTTTTTGCAGCGCGCGGTCAACGAGGGGTTTTCCGGCGGTGAAAAAAAACGTAATGAAATTTTGCAAATGTTATTGTTAGAACCACGTTTCATGATTCTCGATGAAACAGATTCTGGCTTAGATATCGATGCCTTACAAATGGTGGCTAAATGTGTAAATCGTTTGCGTGATGCAAAACGCAGCATGTTAGTGGTCACCCATTACCAGCGTTTATTAGATTATATCGAACCCGATGTGGTGCATGTGATGGCGCAGGGGCGTTTATTGAAATCTGGCGATAAATCACTCGCCCTTGAATTAGAACAAAAAGGTTATGGATGGTTAGATATAAATGCGAGCGAGGCGCAAGCATGATCACGATGGTGATAGTTGATGGTCAATTGAGCACGGAGTATTCACCGCCTAATGTGATCGTGGCTGACTTAAAAAATATTTCCCCGATGCAAGCAGATCTCATTCAGCAATATTTTCCACAAGCGATGCTGGATCAATCGGGCTTGTTTATCCACGTGCCGGCGAATATCCAGTGTGCGCTACATTTAAAATTTATAACGACCGCGCAAAATGATTTATTATTACAGCCACAAAATTATTTTATTTTCGATGAAAATAGTTCGATTAACTTGCTGGTTGAGCATATCGATATTTTTTCACAACGATGTTATATCAATACCCTCAACGCAATTCATGTTGGCAAAAATGCGACGGTGGATTACTCGAAAATAACGCATGCCAGTGCGCGCACAATCCGTTTTACCAATACTTTTATCCAACAAAAACAACAAAGCCATGTGCAGCTAAATCATTTTGTTTTTAACAATGCTTATTCACGTGATGATGTTGCCATCGCCTTACAAGAACCACAGGCGATATGTGAAACACGTGGATTTTATGTTACTCGTCAAGATCATGAGTTTGTCGATCATCAAATATTTGTTGACCATCAAGCGCCAACGTGCAAAAGCGATATGTTGTACAAAGGTATTTTGCAAAACAAATCTCGCGCTGATTTTAACGGCAAGGTGTTGGTGCGCCCTGCGGCGCAAAAAACCGAGGCGCATCAGGCGAACCATCATTTGCTGCTTTCACAACACGCAGCGGCCAATGCTAAGCCCGAATTAGAAATTTATGCCGATGATGTGCGTTGTAAACATGGCGCCACGGTAGGTGAGCTGGACAAAGAAGCCTTGTTTTATCTGTGCTCGCGTGGCATCAGTCATGAGGAGGCAACGCAATTATTGTTAGGCGGTTTTGCCGCGGAAGTGTTGCAACGTGTAACGCATCCGATGACAGCAGAATATGTGCGTAATGTGGCGTTGGCAGGACAACTATGATTAATTTTCAATTATTACGTGATGATTTCCCCATCTTGCAACGGACCAATCGTGATCGTCCGCTGATTTATCTTGATAGCAGTGCTTCTAGCCAAAAGCCGCAAGCCGTTATCGATGCCATCACCCATTATCATGCGAACGAACATGCGAATATTCATCGCGGTGTTTACGAGCTCAGTGAGCGCGCCAGTATCCGTCACGAAAACGTGCGCGAAAAAATTAAATCTTATATTAACGCGAAACATTCACGCGAAATTATTTTTGTGCGCGGCACTACTGAAGCAATCAATTTGGTCGCGCAAACGTACGGCCGAAGTCATTTTAAAGCGGGCGATGAAATTATTATCAGCATGATGGAACATCATTCTAATTTGGTGCCATGGCAAATGATCGCGAAAGAAGCGGGCGCTGTATTGCGAGTGATACCTGTCACTGAGGCTGGTGAGCTGGATCTTGCCGAATTGCAAAAATTAATTTCACCGCGTAGTAAATTTATCGCCATTGCCCACGCATCCAATGTATTGGGCACCATTAATCCCATCAAAGAAATTGTGAAATTGGCGCATGCACAAAAGATTCCCGTGTTAGTGGATGGTGCGCAAGCGTTTCCACATCAAACAGTCGATGTGCAAGATTTAGATTGTGATTTTTATGCGTTTTCTAGCCATAAAGCCTATGGTCCGACCGGTATTGGTGTGTTGTTCGGTAAGACTCAATTATTAGAAAACATGCCGCCTTATCATGGTGGCGGCGGCATGATTGCCAGCGTGAGATTTGCAAATACGACTTACGCCCCTGTCCCGCAAAAATTTGAAGCGGGTACGCCAGACATGGCGGGTGTGGTAGGTTTCGGCGCGGCACTAGATTATTTACAAAATATTGGCATGAATAATATCATCGCCCATGAAAAAAAATTATTGGATTATGCCAGTGAAAAATTATCTGAGATTTCCGGGTTGCGTATCATCGGTCATGCTCAGCACAAACTGGGCGTGATTTCTTTTGTATTAACAGGAATTCATCCACACGATATCGGCACAGTCTTGGATCACGAAGGTATTGCGGTGCGCGCCGGTCATCACTGTGCCATGCCATTGATGGAACGTTTCCAAGTTCCTGCGACGGTGCGGGTATCATTTGGATTATATAACACGCATGAAGAAATTGATGCGCTAGTCAGTGCGATTCATTTAGCTAAGAGGTTGTTTGCATAAATGTCATCACTACGTGAATTATATCAAGAAATTATTGTCGATCATGGTCGTCATCCGCGCCATTTCGGCAAATTAGCCAACGCGAATCACAGCCAAGAAGGTCATAATCCTTTGTGCGGTGATAAAGTGAAATTATATGTGTGTGAAGAAAATGGTGTGGTGCAAGAGGCACTTTTTGAAGGTTCGGGTTGCGCGATTGCGATGGCCTCGGCTTCATTAATGTTGGAAAGCATTAAGGGTAAAACGCTGGTGCAGATTGAAAAAATGTTTGCGAGTTTTCATCGTTTAGTCACGCAAGGAATTTGTGATTCGGAAATAGAAAATAATTTAGGAAAATTAGCGGTGTTTCAAGGCGTGGCTGAATTTCCAGTGCGAGTAAAATGCGCGACGCTCGCGTGGCACACGTTAAATGCGGCGTTGCTGGGTAGTTCTGAAAAGGTGTCTACCGAATGAAAAGCTATTCTTTCTATATAGTTCAGTTTATGTCATGCCAGCGAAGGCTGGCATCCAGAATCAAAAATGTAAGCTGGATGCCAGCCTTCGCTGGCATGACAGCGGGGATGCTTTGAGGTCAACAAATATGTCATTCGCAATTACTTTAACCGATGCAGCGGCGAATTATATTAAAGCGGCGTTAGCTAAAAAAGATAAAGCCAATAATTTCCGCCTATCCGTCAAAAAAACCGGTTGCTCTGGTTATTCCTACGCGCCAACCATGATCGAGCAAGCGAAGGCTGATGATATCGCCATTACTACACCACAAGGATTAACTATTTATTTAGACGCAAAATACGCTCATTTATTAACGGGTTTAGTAATCGACTTACACGAAGACATGACAACTGGCATCAAACAAAAAAAATTAACCTTCATTAATCCCAACGAACACGGCCGTTGCGGATGCGGCGAAAGCTTTCACGTGGAGTAAGCGAATATGTCTCGAGCGGAAATGTCAGTGGAACTAAAACGTGATTGCGAAGCGGCGCTGATACCGTCTGGTATTAAAGTGACTGTGAAAGCTGGCACACCTGCATTAGTTACGCAATCGCTTGGTAATGCTTATACGGTTTATGTGAATGGTAATCTGGTGCGCATTGCGGGAAAAGATGGTGATGCTTTAGGTTTGGTGACGTTGGATGACCTTGATATTAATACATTGGATGGTACGGTTGAAGACAAAGTATGGATGCAATTACAAACCTGTTTTGATCCAGAAATTCCGGTTAATATCGTCGACCTCGGATTAGTTTATACTTGTCGCGTTATTGCCGTTAATGATAATCAATTCAAGGTTGAAATTATTATGACGCTGACGGCGGCAGGTTGCGGTATGGGGCCCGTTTTAGTGGGTGATATCGAACAGAAAATTCGTGCTATTAATGAAGTGGTAGATATCAAGGTGGAACTAGTATTTGATCCACCTTGGGATCGCAGTAAAATGAGTGAAGTGGCGAAATTACAGTTAGGTTTATTTTAAGAGAGGAAATAAAATGAGTATCCAAGATAAAATTAAGCAACAGATTGAAACGTATCCGGTTGTGCTTTACATGAAAGGCACCGCGGAAATGCCGGAATGTGGGTTCTCTGCGCGCGCAGCGAATTTGCTTAAAGCGTGCGGCGTGCAATTTGCTGCAGTGAATGTGTTGGCGGATCCGGAAATACGTCAGGGGATTAAAGAGTTTTCGAATTGGCCGACGATTCCACAGCTGTATGTGAAGGGGGAGTTTATTGGGGGGAGTGATATTATTGCGGAGATGTATGAGAGTGGGGAATTGCAGCAGTTGATGAAGGCGTTGTAGGAGGCAGGTCGCCCTCGGGTGGCAATCATCATCGCAGGTGATGTTAATATCGGATGGCACTTATCATTGCTGGTGAAGTCAATATCGCAGGTGAAGTCAACATCGGATGGCACTCCAAATGTATGCCTTCGGGGTCCTGTCATGGTGTGGCTTGATCGTGCTCGCGGCTTGCGACTGGGGAATTAGCAATATTTGGGAGAGCGTACCGCCCGCTGCGCTCGATCTAAGACCACACCATGCCACCCCTTCGGCCATTTGTCGTGGCTCTCAGTTGGGGATACGGCGAGTGTAGCGATTGCACTATCGAGAACAATCTGAAAATCAAACTAACTAAATCAACTAACCAGCTAATTCTTACAATGACAACACTAATAAACAAAAGTAAATCTGCTGTTTATATAAAATTAGCCGTGAAAACACAAGTAAATCTGCTGTTTGCAAAAAATTAGTCGTGAGTGTCATGAATACAATGATCTTGTGGGCCAATGGATGGCCGTTGCCGGAGCCGTTTTGTTTTTCAAAAATACGGCCGGGCGTTGCTGCCAGGATGGCGCTTAGCAACCGAAGGCAGGAGCCTGTCCCGGCCGTATTTTTGAAAAACACAAACGGCGAAAGGCAATGCAAGGCCATCCATCCCAGAGACTAGCATTCAGTCAAGGCAGCGAAAATTCAGAGATTAACATTCAGTCAAGGCAGCGAAAATTCAGAGATTAACATTCAGTCAAGGCAGCGAAAATTCAGAGATTAGCATTCAGTCAAGGCAGCGAAAATTCAGAAATCAGCATCCAGCCAGGGTAGCAAAAATTAAAAAAATCAAAAACTAGCTTAATCTTAAAATGTACTTGAAAAAGTACCATTTAAGACTTATACTATCTTTAACAAGAGGATAACTTATGTCCGCCAGTGTCGAACGCTTGATCAATAAACTAAAAGATCCCCAAAAAGAAATAACCTTGGTTAGAGATGGCCTCAATACCACCGTTATCGAATTATTTCTCGATCAACAAAATTTAGCTATTAAAGATGTGCTCGAACGGCTAAGCATCCCTTCTTCAACTTATTTTGCAAAAAAGAAAACCCATAAAAACCTGGATGCTTACACCTCTGAAAAATTTATTCGCTTAATTTCAACCATGGAAATGGCATCGCAAATTTTAGGAAAAGAAGAAGCCAAAAATTGGCTTTATCGAAAAATTCCCTCTCTTGGCAATGAAATTCCGCTTAATTTATTAGATACCGAAGCGGGGCATCGCCTGGTTGTGCAAGCTTTATTGCAAATCAAATATGGTGTTTATAGCTAATGACGATTTGGCATCGCGCTTCTTTTACTGGAAATACGCTAACAACTTTTTCTGGAGAGGGAGGTCTTTATTCTCCTGGTCGTTGGAATTATCTAGGGAAAAAAGTTGTTTATTGTTCTGAGTCCATTGCTCTTTGTACCTTGGAATGGCTAGCAAATAACGGGCTTTCGGTCTCTGGTTTTAATTATTACCGATATTCGATTGATATCCCTGATCACCTAACAATTAAATTTTCTTCTAATGATCTGCCTAAAGATTGGGACATGACTCCAGCAACCGATGTGACGCGAGAATTTGCAGAAACCAAGTTTTTTTCATCAGAAAAAATTCTTGCAATGGCTGTTCCTTCAGTAATAGTTCCCGAAGAATACAATTTAGTAATAAACCCTTTGCACCCAGAATTTTTGCGTATGACCAAACTATTAAGTCTCTAGGTCAACACATTGCTCCAAGTCGTTAGCGAGATAAACCTGGTGGGATATTTTTGTTCTCTCGTCCTTCTTGAAAATCTTTTAACATACCGCGTAATGAATTTTTTCCGGTACCACTTTTTCTGCGTATGCTCCGAAAAAAACTAAAGAAATGACGATCTGATTCAGTTTTTCCATCTCTAATAAATGATTCTAGTTTTTTCTCTACTAGATCGTTACCTTGCTTAGCAAGCAAAAGATCTTGTTTCAATTCTTTCGCTCTATTTTTCCCATACAAATTAAAACGGGATTGCATTTCAATATAACGATCTATAATACGAATTATAGGTGCGATATCTTTAGGAGCCCGCATAACACTTGGTGCTGGAACGAGTGGATTTAGGTTATTATTTTCTACAGCATGGTTATTCACCTGCTTGCTTCTCTCATATCGTTGAATGCGGTCATTAAATTTAACGATTCTTTTTCGGATAAGCTTTTCAGCACTGGGAAGAGCTTTACCTATTTGAATGGAATTTTGATCGAATTTTATTTTTTTAGTTTTAGAGAGCACACAAAAATCTAAATATTTAACTATCAATCTAACGAAATCTTTTTCTGCATCGCAAGTAATTTGAAATAATGGCAGCTTTCCATCGGGATCCACTTGATTGTGAGATTTCGCGAGCTTGATGGCTTTTCCAAAGTTTCCTGGTAATTGAGGATCTCCACCTAATATTTTATCTTTAATATACGACGCTGCTAGCGGAATTAAACTTGTGTATCCCCACGCCGTTTCTCTGTATGTATTTAACTCATCATTAATTAATTTAACGCATTGGATATAATCCGTTAAATTACCAATGGATTGACCTAATTGTTGGTAGTGATCACGAATACGTATTATCTGAGAAAAAAAGAATTTTCGTAATTCATTATCTTTAATTTTACCAGCGTCAATTAATTGTTGAAATTTCTCATTAGCAGAAGTTTCTAACGTCTGATAAAAATCTTGTTTGCTTTCTAGATCATTATTTGGCAGCATTTTTAGGCACCCTCGTTACTCAATAGGATACCATTCGCTGCTTAAGCAAATCTTAAGGGCTTTCAAATTTACGAAAAAAAACAGAAGAAAAAACTTATTAATTTACAAAGACATGTGTAAAAACATAGTCATGCTTATGAAAAAATAGGAAGATCACACTTCAAATGATTTCCTCGACACTTTCTTCCACCATTGCAATCTCGGCAAATATAAAAGTAGAAACAATAACGCCGACACCAACACCGCATTCATATACATCCCAAACGCCACCGCCAATCCCACTGCCGATGTCGCCCAAAGTGTCGCCGCCGTGGTAAGCCCAGTGACATAATCACCTTGCCGAAAGATAATGCCGCCGCCCAAGAAGCCGATACCCGAAATAATTTGCGCGGTCATTTGCGATGGGTTGACGGGTGCGATATAAAATGCTATTAATCCGAAAGAACAAGAACCTAAAGCAATAGCACCATAAGTGCGAATACCGGCAGTGGTGATACCGTGACGTTCCCGCTCCCAGCCAATCAAGCCGCCTAAGAAACAGGCAAAGATGACTCTGAGAAACATTTCAATTTGTAAGGCTATGGGTAATGTGGTCATTAAATTTGGCGTCCTTGGCTTGTTTTAACTATTCTTACTAACTACTTTACTCAATATGTGGGATCAAAGTAAATGATAGAACTTAAACAATTAAATAAATCCTATCGATTAAAGCAGCGTACCATCGCGGCGGTGCAGGATATTAATCTCACTATCGAGCGCGGCGAAATTTTTGGTATTCTCGGTAAAAGCGGTGCTGGCAAGAGCACCTTGCTGCGATGCGTGAATTTGCTGGAAAAACCGAGCAGCGGTCAAGTCATTGTCAATAATGTCGACCTGGTAAAACTTTCTCCCCGTCAATTGCGCAACGAAAGACGCAAGATCGGTATGATTTTCCAACATTTTAATTTGCTTTCCTCGCGCACTGCCTTTGGTAATATTGCGTTACCTTTAGAATTAGCAGGTAAATCACAAGCCGAGATACAACGCGCGGTGCTGTCATTATTAGATTTGGTTCACTTGAAAGAACATATCGATCATTATCCGCAACAATTAAGCGGTGGTCAAAAACAACGGGTCGCTATTGCTAGAGCGTTGGCGACGCAACCGGATATTTTATTATGCGATGAGGCGACCTCCGCGCTCGATGCTAATTCAACTTTATCCATCTTAAATTTATTGAAAGAAATCAATCAAACGCTGGGTGTGACGATATTATTAATTACACACGAGCTCGATGTGATTAAACAAATTTGTCATCGTGCCGGCGTGCTTGATCATGGCAAATTGATTGAACAAGGTTCGGTAATTGATCTTTTTGCGCAACCGCAAGCAGCGGTCACTAAACAATTAGTGCAAAAAGCATTACATCTTGAATTGCCGCAAGCCATAAAAAATAAATTGCACGCCGAACGTGGAGAAAATAATTCGCTGATCGTACGCCTGACTTTTTATGGTCAAGCAAGTGACACGCCATTAATCACCACGCTTTCCAAAAAATTTGATGTCACGATTAATTTGTTGCAAGCCAATATTGAAAATATCCAAGATACCACGCTTGGATTCACGGTGTGTCAATTAAGCGGCGAAGCTGAAGCGATCCAGCAAGCGTTAGATTATGTAAGATCATTATCGATCATGGCTGAGGTGTTGGGTTATGTATGATTTAGCATTAATTCCCTTGTTAAAAGCGACTTGGGAAACCATTTACATGGTATTTATTGCCAGTTTTGTGAGTATATTTTTCGGATTGCTACTAGGCATTTGCTTGTTTACCACGAGGAAACATCAAGCGCTTGAAAACAAAATGATGAATCAAGTACTTGGATTTGTGGTCAATATCGTGCGTTCGATTCCTTTTATTATTTTAATGATCAGCATTTTACCGCTGACACGTTTGCTGGTCGGCACAACGATTGGTACCAATGCGGCCATCGTACCGTTGACCATTGCCGCCATCCCATTTTTTGCACGTATTTGTGAAAACGCATTGAATGAAGTGCCAGAAGGTTTGATCGAAGCCGTGACGGCGATGGGTGCGACCACTTCACAAATCATCAGCAAAGTATTGCTGCCTGAAAGTTTGCCGGCTTTAATTCGCGGCGGTACGCTGACCATCATCGCCTTGACCGGTTATTCAGCGATGGCGGGCGTGGTCGGCGGCGGCGGTTTGGGACAGTTGGCGATTGATTATGGTTACCAACGTTTTGATGCAATGGTGATGCTTGAAACAGTGATTGTGTTGGTAGTATTAGTGCAAGCAATCCAAGTGTTTGGAGATTATTTAGCAAGGCATCGCAATGTGAAAATTGCTATGGTGATCAGTGTTCTTATGTGGATCGCTTGCATAGCTTTCCAAGCTTGGCCCAGCACTGTGCAAGAAGGGAATGTGCTGCGTGTCGGTGTCATGACCGGTTGGCCGGAACAAGTTATGCAAGCCGCGAAAAGTGTGGCGAAAGAAAAATATGGATTAGATATCGAAGTGATAACATTCAACGATTATGTGCAGCCGAATACGGCGCTTAATAATGGCAGTATTGATGCAAATATTTTCCAACATGTTCCTTATTTAGAGGGACAAATTAAAGCGCGGCATTATCAATTGGTGGTGATTGGCAAAACGTTTGTTTATCCCATGGCGTTTTATTCGATAAAAATTCAGGATATTTCACAATTAAAAGATAAAGCAATTGTGGCTATTCCTAATGATCCTAGCAACGAAGGCCGCGCGTTGTTGATATTGCAAAAATCGCATCTTATTGAGTTGAAACCGGGTGTGGGAATAGTAGCGACTGTGCATGATATTACAGCGAACCCGCATCATTTACAGTTTAAACGTTTAGATGCCGCACAATTACCGCGCGTGTTAAAAGATGCTGATCTCGTCGCCTTAACCAATGATTTTGTGGGGCCTGCGGGTTTGAGCATCAAGCAAGCATTATTAAAAGAGGGTGCTGATTCGCCTTATGCGAATATTATTGTGGTGCGTACGCAAGATAAAGATAAACCTCTTTTGCAACAATTGGTTAATGTCATGCATTCCCCGGAAGTAATAGATGCGACTAATAAAATTTTTCCGAATGGCGCGGCGATCCCAGCGTGGAAGTGATGATAACCATCGATAATTATTCGGAGGATCTTGATCTTGATTTACGTAATGAGTTACGGTATAATTTACGTAAATGGAGAAGCTAATATGTTAAATGAACAAACACAAAAAGTGACCGCACATATCCCCGTGAATTTATTACATGATGCTCAAGCTGTAACAGGAAAAGGCATTACAGAAACATTAAAAATTGCTTTGATACAACTAGCTCGTGCCAATGCTTATGAAGATTTACGAAAAATGCGCGGAAAAGTAAAATTTTCTATTGATTTAAATGAACTAAGAAAAGATAGATAAAAAATGATTGCTGCAGATACTTCTGTTTTAATAGATTATTTCCAAGGCCAAAATAATGCCCAAACAGATATTCTAGATGAGATTTTTAGTTTTCATTCATTAATTCTACCCCCTGCTGTTTTAGTGGAGCTGCTAAGTGACCCTGTTTTACCCAAAAAATTTATTGAGAAAATTTTAGAACTACCTATTTTAGAGCCTATGGAAAATTTTTGGCAAAGGGCGGGTATTAATCGTTCTAAATTAATTTCCAAAAAATTAAAAGCACGTTTAGCAGATGTGCTAATCGCGCAAAGTTGTATTGATTATCAAGTTCCACTTATCACACGCGATAAAGATTTTCGACATTTTGTTAAATATTGCGGGTTAAAGTTGTACAGTCAAGATGATGTTTAATGGGTCTTGCACACGAAGCAACGATAGTCACAATCTATTATTACAATATATTAAATTAATTTTAATTATCCAATATTCTGTTTTAACCTCGCATTAACTTACTAAAAGTATTGTCGAGGAATCATCGTTGAGCAAATTAATTAAAGTAATTGCAAAGGCTTTTACGCAACTGGGTATCATCCTAAAAGATGAATTAACAAGTCTGAAATTAGCTCGCTTGGCAAATGGTGGCACTAATAAATACATGATCGTGCAAGATATTCACGGTATAAGATATTTAATTAGAGTTAATGGTAAGCTTTTTCCACCCTTCACTAGAACACATGAACACGATAATTTACAGCAATTAAAACAACATAAGATTACTAATAATGTTCTACTAAATGACAGACTACACGGTTTTCAAATTTGTGTGGTTGATTCAGCGAAAAATTTTAGCGAAATATCCATTGATCGAACGCATAATTCACAATTAGTGGCCATATCTCAAGAAATAAAAAAATGTCATGAAAAAAATAATTTTCAAAACAGATATCCGGTCGCAAATACCGCGATTCATTCATTAAAAAAATTACCAAAGATCGAGCAAGTAAAAGTAGAGTCGCACTTAGAAATTATATTGCGGATGCTATTTACCTTAGCATTAGATGAAAATAATCATGTTTCATCTCATAATGATTTATTACCTTCAAATGTATACATCAAAAAAAGGCATGTTCATTTTGTAGATTGGGAGTATGCGGCGGTAAATCATCGTGCTTATGATCTTTCTTACTTTATTATTTCCGCAGCGTTGGCACCCTGCCAAGAACAGAAATTAATTGACGCCTATGATCCGTTAAATACATTTGCTACCAAACAAGCTGTTTTGCTTACCAAACCAGTAATCTATTTTTTATTAATCACTTGGAATTTAGCAAAATTTACCCGAACTAATTTACCAGCTCAGCAATTGCGGTCATTAACTCTTAGCATACAAGATGTCTATTCTCATAGCGCAAGCAAAAGACTGACTACCGAAATTAGATTTTTTCACACAATTTTGCGTGATGCACCCAGAAATTTGCAGCCAATTCAAAATAATGTATCCAAAACGGGGAGTGATATATGTTTACCAAATCAGCGGCGCTAGAAAGTGAAGAAATAAAAGTAGAAGCAAAATCATCAATCGGCATTTTCTGGGGAACGTTTGATCCACCAACACTAGCCCACCGCAATATGATGGTAGCGGCGATAAAACAGTGCAACCTGGCCAAACTTATAGTCGCAATTAATGATAATGCGAAAACAAAAAAAACCTACAAAACACCAGGCAACCAGCGGAAAAAAATGCTGCGTAGTATGCTGGAAGCTGAATATAAAAATAAGATGGTGGTGTTATGCCAAACAGATTTTTTTGATTTATCCTATGCGGCAGTAAAAAAATTTTTTCCTGAGAGTAAACTTATCGCCCTTGTAGGGCAAGATTCATTTGAGGCTTACAAAAATTATATTAAGCCCTATGACCAGGTGCTGGTTGTGCCACGTGGTGATACTCATGCTCAGCTTGCAAAAGACATCGCATTGTTAGGGTTGACCAACGTGACCATTTTGCAAATTGATAAAAAATATTTAAATATGTCGTCTACTGCAGTTAGAGCGGCGGTTAAAAATGATAGCGGTATATATTTGCTCGAATCACTTGCTGCTCCAGTAAAAAAGCAAATTTTAGCTCATGGATTTTTTAAAATGGATTTGAAGGGAAATGAATACGTGGATAAACATTACGCGGCTGCAACCAAAATTCAACATATGTGGAGAAAAAAACTGGGATGAGACGCTTTTTTAAAATTTAAGCTTTGTAACAGCTCACACCCCTCACCCGCCGCAAAAAGCGCGGCGACCTCTCCCCGATTAAATACCATGTTCTTATTGAAATTTGGGCGGGGAGAGGTAAAAACCCCGAGATTTAGCTTTTTCACCTCTCCCCGCCACGTTATTTAACAAAAAAACTGAACTGAATTCGGGGAGAGGTCGCCGCGCTTTTTGCGGCGGGTGAGGGGTGTGAGCTGTTATGAGCTTGTTCACCGTAGGGCGAATAGTTGCGATCGGCGGCTATCTTTGCTGCCGAACACAATTTCTGGCCATTCGATATGTGAATTTTTTTTCATTAAATATAGAGATTTGAAGGATTATGTCAATTATTTTCTATTAAAACCTATTTTTTTGTCAAATTATTTATATTAATGAGTGGTGGATGAATCTGCATCCGCTCAAGAGTGGCTTACATTCTTGAGCGGATGACTTCGTTAGCAACTTTTATCTTGTTTATGAAATGCAACAACCATCTTGTTTAAAATAATCAGGATGGGTACGCATCCAATTTTTTGCACCATCCACATCATCGGAACAATAGCTTGCCAGCCTGATTAAATCATTGGGATGCGAATTTAACCAGTTAGCAGCCCGGATATAACCTTCTCCGGCTAAACCTAACATGGTGCGGGTTGCCTCGTCCTTTTGGGTATTGCCGGTTTCACCGCAATCAGAATGTTGTTTTGAGCTATAACTGCCAGCTGTTTCGTTAAAGTCTCTTTGGTTTCTGTCATATTCTGAACTATAGTCTGCGCCATTTTGATATAATTTATAGGCGCTATCATATTGGCGCTGGTAGGCCAACGCTCGTTTTTCTTCCGCTGCTTTTTCCTTTTGTATTTCAGCTTCTCTTTGTTTTAATGCAATTAATGCGGCAGTTGCTGCTGCATCACTTTGTTTTTGCTCTGCGAGTGCGCTGGTGGTAGCAGCAGCGGGTTCTACAAGTTCTAGCAGGCTAATAGTTTTCCTGACCTGCTGAATTAAACTAGCAAAATCTTCACCCTCACCTGTGGTAAGTTCTACCAGCAAATTTTCATAACGTTGATTGACTGGAATTCCAGGTTGGCCTTCAATTCGCGAATTTTTATTAACATAATAATTCAAGATGTCTAGAATGGTTGACTTAGGAATATTAGCTGTTTCCCATTCTTTAATCATAGCGGTAATGCGTGCGTTCATCGTCGTTTCCCCGTTTTATTTTGTTTGGAAAATATACAAGGACTGATCGATGACACACCACTGTCATTTGTGACAATCGGTTAAAGGTCATGCTGCTTTAAGAGGTTTTATTCGCAGATTGATAGCCGCTTTTTTTGCAAGCCACATATCATAATCACGCTGCAGATTCATCCACATTAACATATCGGTATTAGGTTGATTGAATGAATGGTATTTTACATTTGGAGTAACTCTATTGAGTAAAATATCGAGCAAGCATGGTTTAGGAAAAACGCTCAAATTTACATCAACTTGAGCGTTCACATTTTGCAGCCAATTTATTGCTAATGCCTAACAGTGCGTTTCTGGATCCGATGCGTGTTTAGTTCCATCTGGCATGATGGCACAACTTAATGATTTTGCACTGGCCAATTGATTCTCTGAGATGTTAGCCCTGGCTAAGTCAGCATAAGATAAATCTGCTTGATTTAAAATTGCTCCAGTAAAATTACAGCTTGATAAATTTGCATTTCTGAAATTAACGCCGGTCAAATTAGCGGAACTGAAATCGCTGCCAGAGGCCTTAAATTCATAAAAATTCGCATACATCATTTGCGCATTACTAAAATTAGAGGTATAGAAATGAGCGTAGGTGAAATCGGCTTTCACAAGCAGTGAATTTGTTAAATTTGCATTATCATGGGAGTGGGAATAAAAAGACGCCTCCGATAAATCACAGCCCACACATATACCTGTTTTTTCAAATTGCTCTAGTTGTGCAGGAATATAAGCCATTCTTGCGTCAGCTTTGGTGGAAATAACAGAAATTAAAAGTGAAACTAAAAATAGTTTTGAGAGTTTATTCATAAATATCATCCTAAAAAAATGTTGAAAAATAGTTTGCAGCCGGGAGGCTCAGTTTAAAAGTTTTGTAGCAGAGAATTGAGATATCGCTTGTTGCGGTGATTTCGAGAATACTGCCAAAATATATTTGATATGTCCATAAATATTTTTGCTAAAAATTGTTCGTATACTAGCAAGACGTGATAAAATGTTTTTGTTTCATCACTATATTTTGGATTGTAGCAAATTCTGGGGGAGACTGCATGGATATAGTTACTTTACTTGAACAATTAGCGAACAAGACACAATTTGATATAAAAAAGAATTTGGTTGCTATCCTACCAGAAAATATTAAACAATCCTTTGTAAGGAATGATGCTGAAAGTTTGAAACAACAGTTATCAATACCTAATGAATGTGTCGCTAATGAAATAGATGTAGTTGAAATTCATTTGTAGTGTTTTTTCTTAATTATATAAATAATTTAATATGATCGATGCTTCTTTAACTGTAGTGGGTTCTGGCATTAAGTTTATGTCGCAATTGACAACAGAAGCCAAAGTCCATATAGAGCAATCTAGCATAGTATTATATTTAGTTAATGAACCTGCTATGAAACAGTGGATTCAGAAAGTGAATCCATGCGCAGAATCGCTAGATGATTATTATACTAAATACAAGTTACGATCAGATTGTTATCAAGCCATTACACTGTACATTTTAGAAACATTGCGTAAAAAACAACATGTATGTGTTGTGTTATACGGGCATCCGACGGTTTTTGCTAAACCTGCTTTAGATGCTGTTATTCAAGCAAAACAAGAGGGCTATTTCGCCAGAATTTTACCAGGGATTTCTACTGAAGATTGTTTATTTGCAGATTTGTTAATAGACCCAGGTTCTAAAGGTTGCCTTTCTTTTGAAGCGACCGACCTTTTGATTCATAAAAGAAAACTTGATATAAGTTGTCACGTGATTCTTTGGCAAGTAAGTGTTGTTGGTGCACTTGTTCATGCCAGATTGCATGACAATACCAACGGCATCAAAATATTGCTTGAATATCTTAATCAGTTCTATAAACTTGATCATCAAGTAACGTTATACTCCGCGGCGCAATATCCTGGTTTTGAATCTTTAATACAAAAAGTAATGTTAAAACAGTTGCCAGAGATTCAGATATCCCGAACCTCCACGCTATACATCCCACCAGCACAAGAAGTGCTATCTGATAGAGAAATGTTAAATTTATTAGGAATAAATGTGGAAAGGTAAATATTATTATGCAAGCTAATATATTAACTTTAGGCAAAAATTATTTTGCCACTTTCAGCGAACTACCATTGCGTTGTTGGCGGGGAATTGTCCTAAGTCTCATCGAAGCCATCTTCATGGGGATTTTTTATTTTTTATCAATCTATTTTGTACAAGTACTACGACTGGATATAGCGACCGCGGGATCGATTATTTCATGTTATGGTATCGGTGCCATTATTGGAGGTTTTGCAGGAAAATTATCTGATAAAATTTCACCGCGGAAAGTTTCATTCGCATGTTTATTTGTCCAAGTGATTTGCTATCTAGGGTTGGTGATACTTACAACAAAAAATTTATTAATTATTAACGTATTTATTTTAGGTATGGCGACCTATGGTTTTATTACTTCAAATAATTTATGGGTATTAAATCAATGTGATAATAATGAAAAACAGAAATTAAAAGTTATTAATTTAATGTCTGTAGCATCTAATTTGGGACTGGGTATTTCAGGAATTTTAATAGGACTATTTAGTCAATATGGATTCTCATATATTTTCATTACCTCTGCTATTTTATTGTTTGCATTAAGCAGTTACATGATGTTGCAAGATGTAAAACAACAACCTCATAAATTAAAAAAAATTGTGATCGAAAAAAAAGTGATTCAAGAAGCCGTGTTTTCAGCAAAGAAAAATACATTTGTCATTTGGGTAGTATTGTTTTTTGTGTTATTGATTGGTTCTATAGTTTCCCAAAGAAGTACAACTTACACCATTTATCTTGAGTCAGCTTTTCCTCAACTAGGAATAAAATCGGTCAGCATTTTATTTACTTTAAATACTTTTTTAGTAGTGCTATTTGCAACTTCTATCGGAGATGTGTTCAGTAAATATAATAAATTATTAATGATGGGCATTGGTGGATTTTTAATTGGTTTCGGCATGTTTATGCTTAGTTTTTCTCACGTTTTTTTTCTTGTCGTCATTTCTTGCATAATATATACCTTGGGTGAAATATTATTTTTTAGCATGGTACAATTAGTTTGTTATCAAAATGGTGGCGCGAGAAATAAAGGTCAGAGCCTTGGCATGTTCCGTATTTTCTATGCGTGTAGCAGAATTATTGGACCTAGCGTGGGTACAATGATTTATCATCATTTTGGTGGTGATATAGTGTGGTATTTGAGTGGCATCATAGGATTTTTATGTTTAGTTACATGTAATTATTTTAAATCTCTAGCTTAAGATTTAGATTGAATACTAATACAACCTCTAACAAACGGTGCATCACTTGCAAAGCTAGCATCTGAATTTTTCGTATTATTATGAGTAAAGCGCGTGTCAAGTTCGATAATTTTCCGTGATGATTGAATGATGCGATGATGATCAATTTTATTGTGAAAATAATTACATTCTATTTTTTGAGCGATTTTGTTCATAATAGAATCGGAACAAACATTATTTTCTTTTCGCAACTCTTGTAAAAATATTTTCATGATGTGATTCAATTCACGCATTTCAGCTAAGGTGCTAGTAATTTTTCTAGATTTTGGTGAAAATACCTGGGTTGAAGGATATTGCATTGAATAATAAACTGGTAGCTTATCTTTTTCAAAGTTAAAGTTGGCAGATCGCAAAATTGTTGAAAAATATTTTTTTAGGCCATAAGATTCGATAAAGCTATTTTGGATTATCTCCATAGGTAATGCTTCATCGTCGCATGCGGGAATAAAACCTGGTGCAGCTCCTAAGGCGATTGCAATCAAATGACGTGCTGTATCAGCTAAATAAGGATTAGGTTTTAAATTACGTTTTTTTTGAATCATTGAGAAAGCGAAATCATAATAAAAACGATTTCTTTGGAATTCACAGCCACTCCAAGCTAATTCGTGTAAATAAATTTTTAATTTTAACCAGGTTTCATTTTCCAAAATTTGATCAAGCCAATTTTTTGAAAAATACATAATGCATGAACGCCATGGACAATTTATTACTTCCGAGTTGACTATTTCCCTAAAAACATTCCAGTGATCATATAAAAATTTAGGTGGAGGACTTTGTACATTAAAATCTCGCTGTAAATTACAATAATTGGTAGCGCAGCCAATGTTCGGTAACATGAATACCGAGCGTGCTCCTGAAGTTAAAGATAACACCCCATTTGGAGGATACTTATGGTTATTTTTATTGCTTAAAATTCTGCCGAAAGGAAAAATATCACCGGGTTTGTATAACAATCGAGGAATAATCAATCCTTCATCTGGTAAATCTACAAATAGCTCGAGATTTTTCTCCAGCAACATCGCTAGCGGTGCGCTGCCAATGCCATACCCCAGATGTTTAATAATTTCTCTAGGCGCATTGGGATCTGATAATCGATAATAACCGCCATCCGCTTCCGGAATAAACGTGCTTTGTGTATCGCCTTTCATCGCTCCGTAAGGATAATAGGCTAAATATAGCGGAAATTTTTTGTCCACACCCAAATTGTCCACTATGTTGGCAAACACAGGCTGAACGTTAGCCACTCGTTCGCGAATATCTTCCCAATATACCTTGACTAAACCTTTTCCTTCATCGATTTCCGTCGGCACAAACCCACTCCTTTTAATATTATAAAATTCCAATTAATAATTTAGTGGCGATTATAAGTAGAACGTATTAAAAAGCAATTTATCTAGAGGCGATCGCAGGTGTGATTGAAGAGGAAGCAATATTAATACTTTTTAAATCAAAAAAAAAGCCGGACTACATTAATCCGGCTTTGAGCATAGTAACTAGAATTAATTAAAGTTATAAGCTCTGCGTTTAGTTTCAATATTTTCCATTTCATAAACCTGAAATCCTAACAGCGATAGATAATATCAGTGCTTTAAGATACGAATGTTTTTAAAAATTTCTTTTTTTAAGAATATTTTTTGAATTTTGTTTGTTATTAAAAATATAATTTTTCTATAAATAGAGTATTTTGGTTTAGAGTCGGCAAATTTAGAGCATGACCAGTATTGTGATTTCATGGTATTTTTAGTCTCATGTTAAAATGTTAATCTGTAACGGTAGTAATCATATTGTAATAAGTACGCATTGACTAGACCAATTTTCCTGGTAAATCAGTTTTATTCTCACCGATTATATTTTCTTGGTTTTGAGCAGAACATTCGGGGGAGCTATCTAAAAAATCTTTATTTCCAGCATCTTTTTCGACATCTTTATTCACATAAAATGAAAACCAAAAGCAATTTCGTAGCATAATGTATTACTCCATAATTACTAAATTATTTTTATTTACACACATGATCAAAATAATCCATCTCGGGCGGTCTTTTGTTGTAACATAGGGTAGAATTTCCTTAACAATAATCTCGAGACAGTGAATGATAATTCCGTTGCAAGAGGATAAGTTATCGCGAGGGAAGCCTCACAATGATTAATTTAATTCCATACCCAATGAATTTTGTGATACTCTAGGATATCAGTAAAAAATTGTCAATACTCTAGAGCATCGAATGGTGGTTTGGAAGCGATAAGAATGATAAATTTAAGGCCTGTTACTGAAATAAGCACACAAAGTGTTTATATTTCGAATTATCTATATACTTTGATGTGAATGAGTAAAACTTGTGAAGAAAATTTTGAAAAACAAATCTAGTGAAACTATATCCTCGAAGGAGTCAAAGGAATTACGGCCGAGCATAGCAATCAACCTCAGAAAACTGATGACTTTAGCTAGTATAAGTGAACATGAGTTAAGTCGGCGCACAAAAATAAAACAACCGATTATTCATCGCTTATTAACCGGAGAAAACACTAATCCTAAACTTTTAACCTTGAAACCAATTGCTGATTATTTTATGTTATCAGTTAGTCAATTAATTGGCGAACAAGAACTGGAATCGATTTGGAAAGGATATACCTCAAAAACTCATGCCGGTTGGGTGTCTGTACCCTTAATAAATTACGATCACATAAAAAAAATTTCGGAGAAATCCCATACAAAATCTGTAATCACAGAGTGCCAGGTTAGCCAAGAAGCTTTTGCTTTTTATATTTGTGATCAAAGCATGGAACCTATTTTTCCAGAAAAAAGCATAGTCATAGTTGAGCCTGACATTGAACATGAAAATGGTGATTATATCCTTATAAAAAATGGCATGGGGGAATTTTTTCTTCGAAATTTTTTACTTATTTCTGGGCTAAAATACATTAGCCCACTTAATCATAAATTTGGTACAATCGACACGCTTCGCAAAGGTGACACTATATTAGGTACTGTTGTAAGAACTATATATGATCATAAAACTTTACCCACAATGGAGAGTTAAATTTTTTGATTATTGATGGAGATGGAATAAAATGTCGAAGAGTCACAGGATGCCATTATTTGGATTTGTTAAATGGCTTTCTAATAGTTACATAGAACTTGAAAAAAAGACGCTGCCTAATGCATGTAGATTAATTGGTATAATAACCCGTAATAACACGCAATTGGTTCAAGTGCAATTTTCTGGTCAATCACATAAAATAGAAATCGACCCAAAAAAGATTATTGAATTGAATCTTTTCGAGTATTTTTCCTCCGTGGACAAAAAAAAGCTTTTTTCGCTTGTATACAAACAAGAGCAATTGATCTTAACAGATCGCTATTATTGTCATGAATCCAACAATGAAATGCTCGTGTTAACTGATATAAGTACTGGCAATAAGATGACCATATCTGCAGAAATGGCGTCCGCAAACGAACCCCTAATCAAGAAAATTAATTCTAGTGATGCTAATAAAATTGGATTTTTAGCTGGTATGAATTACATAAAAAAATACTTCAAAAATTTATAGGTTCGTGAGAAAAAGTAATGATTCAATATAACGGAAAAACAAGTTCTCAATATAGATATTTTCCATTTTTATCAATGCTATATTGCACTTTGCTAATTGCATCAGTTTTATTGCCCTACAAAATAATAAATCTATTTGGTTTTAGTGAACCTGGCGGAATCTTCATTTTTCCGCTGACCTATTTGCTTGGTGGTGCAATAGCTGAAGCATATGGAAGAACTATAGCGCTCCGCATGGTCTACTCGAGTATATTTTGCCTTTTTGCTTTAAATATAATTGTTGCAATTATTATTCGTATACCATCTATGCCAGATGCTCCTCATCAGGAAGTATTCATCCAAGCATTTGGGCAAAGTATAAAACTTTTCATTGGATGTTTTGTAGGATTAATATGCAGTGATTTAACTAATGTATATAGAATTACTAAATTAAAAGTTCTCTTCAGAGGAAAATATTTTGCCCAACGTTGTCTTTGGACTACAGCAATATCTGAGGCGATATTTAATGTAACCACATACACCATAACATATGTGGGAGTAATACCAGGAAATAATGTTCTCAAACTAATGTTATACTCCTGGGTACTGAAAATGATTTATTCCATCATTATGATATTTCCACTACTCTTGCTCATGCGTTTTTTGAAAAAAGCAGAAGGGGTGGATGAATATGACGTGACTGTTGACACTTCTGGGTTTAATCCCGAATTCGTATTTTTTAAATTTTTGAACGCAGCATCGGGCTAGGAGCAAACATACAAGAAGAACTTAAGCTAGTTTCTTTAATTTCAGACTCATGCGAGTAATGTAGTTTACGATCGACATCAATAATTTTACCAGGATTAAAAATTTTCAGCGGATCAAGCGCTTCCTTAATTAGTTTCATTACAAATAGGCTATCTCCATGCTCGGATTCTAAAAATGCTTTTTTTCCCAATCCAATGCCATGCTCTCCCGTGCAGGTGCCGCCTCGTCTTAATGCTTCTTCAACAATACGCTTATTAAACTCAAGAGCCTTTTTAAGGTCATGTTCACTATCTGGGTTTACAAGTATTGTGAAGTGAAAATTGCCATCACCCACATGTGCTACAAGTGGTGCTTTTAATCCGATACGTTCCATATGTTCATAACAAGCATCGATACATTCGGCAAGTTTGGATAATGGGACACTAATATCGGTAGCCATAGCTTTTTTATTTTTATTAATGAATTGAATTGCGGCAGGACAAGCATTTTTGCGCATCATCCAAATAAATTCAGCTGATTTTTTATCATTAAATATTTTGATATTTATACCATGATTATTTTTCAAAAATTCGATTAATAATTTTACTTCTTCACGCACAGCCAGCTCATTTCCAGCTAGTTCCATAATAATTGTGATTTTATTTGGGTCCAAATAACTGACCCCAGAGAAAGATACACATGCCTCGGTCTGTAATTTATCTAGAAGCTCTACCCGCCTAAACTGGACAAAACCTTTCATTGACACAACGAAATTGACTGCTTGCAGAATATCGTCAAACTGGCAGGTTACAGTATTGTGATATGAGAAATTCTTTCTTACTTTCAAAGTAATTTGAGTAAAAACCCCAAGAGTGCCTTCTGAACCAATAAATAAATTAGTTAAATTATATCCCGCAGATGACTTGGGTGATTTAGTGCCAGTTTTTATCTTAGATGCTTTACCATCTTTACATACGATAACGCTGCAGCCAACAACATTTTTAGCCATTGATCCGGCATCGGTAGCACCAGCTCCAGAAGCATTCGTAGCGACCATTCCACCTATGCTAGCACCCCATCCCGCCTCTACTGGAAAATGAAATCCATACGGATCAAGATATTCGTTTAATTTATTATATGGTATGCCTGGCTCGACAATTACGTAACCATCTTGTGGACTAAATGCTATTACTTGGTTCATCTCGCTTAAATCTACACAAATACCACCATTGGTTGCCGCGATGTGTCCCTCGACGCTTGTGCCACTCCCGTATGGTATCAAAGGGATTTTATGGTGAAGACAAAAATTTGTGACCTTTATAACATCCTCTTCCGAGGTTACATAACAAACTGCATCGGGCAAGCCATTATTAATATAAAACAAATTTCCCGCATGTTTTTGTAAGACCTCTGTCGAGGTAAAAACCTTTTCGGGCAATATTTTTTTTAATTCAATTAAAAGTTTCGGAGTCAACATATATATCTCAAATAACCGGGTAAGCATCAAAAAACGCACTAATATCTCATAATTCTAATGATTCTCCAACCCAATTATAAGTTCCCGCAATTCCTTTATCTAGAAAACGAGACTTCTTTAGCTGCGTGGTACAGAAAATATGTGGCGATTCGTCAGGTACCTATTTTCACTGCAGCATTCATTCCTTATTTTTCTTATTTCCTTTCTCGCCGCATTTAAAATTGACGACCAGGTAGTAAATCTATAGTCACTGGGAAGTTGCTTATCTTTATTTTTTACAGTTGTAATAACATGCGCCCCGCTTGGTGGTGCAATGGAAATAATACCTTGATCATTAACCCAAGGATCATCCGCATAAACATTTTCAATATTTCCCTTGAATAAACTGATATTTCTACCCATTACTTTTTCTATGCCAGTTAATTTACGTTCTCTTACATTAGCATGCAGCAAAATTCTTTTTTCCCAATCAACCACTGCTCCTGATAGGCGTATTAACTCCGCAGATTTTTTTGAAAGCATTCCGTTTTCAATAAGAGCATCTACAAATCCTCGAGCGCCATCTTCATAGCTTCCAGTTGATAATATACATACAACTCCTTGGCTAAGGCGCGCTTCGAAGTGTTGAATTGCTTCATTACGAATAACACCGTGCTTAATAAATTGTAGCGTGAGTTCTTTAGCATAAGAAGAAACATCCTGGCTGGTAATATTTTCCTTAAAAGTCTCAATACTTTTCTGCATCATCGCATGAGATGAACCCGTAGGATCTGGTTCTGTTTTCATAGAGGCTTCCCAAGCATCAATCATTTGCTGAAGTTGTATTGCGTCCTTGGTAAAGTGTTTGCTGATAAGCGGCCAAAATGCGTAAGTGTTGTAGCCTGATGTATCCGTAATATCACCATGGACATAGGTCATCGTTCCGTCAATGTCCCAAATATCAATTTTCATAGCTAAATTAATTTGCGCCGATGATTTACGGAACATTATAAATATTCTCCTGCTTTTTTAAGCTTGTTTATTAGAATTTCTTTACAATTCTATTAGTCTGGCTGGAAACCTCCCGCTTGAATATCAGAAATTTCCAACTCAACCTAACGAATTGAAAACAGCCCCTAATTCTTTTTGATTAATTAAATGTATTGTATTAAATCCAAGGTTTTTGGAAACCGCTATATTTTCATAATTATCATCGATAAATAGTGTTTGTTTCGGCGAGATTTTAGCATCTTTTATCACATATTCAAAAATTTTTTGATCTGGTTTGGCAAGTTTTAATTCATACGAATAATATACTTTGTTAAATAATTCAGCTAAATTTTCTATGCGATAATGGGTTAATAAATAATCATTTATCACTTCTATATGACTGCAATTAGTATTACTCAATGCATATAAGGTAAATTTATGCTTTAATTTTCTTAGCAGAGATATGCTTTCCAATGGTACGCCAATGATCATTTCATTCCACGCAGCTGCAATTTCGGAAATATCACTTTCGATAGAAAATAATTTTTTAACGCGTAAGAAAAAATCCTGCGCAGATATTTCACCCCGTTCGAATAATTGAAAATCTTGATGGCAAAAAAATTGATCGATTACATGATGTGGAATATTACTCATTCTTTTGAAGGAAGATTTGCTTTTTTCGAAATCAATATCAACAATGACTTTCCCGAGATCAAAAATAATGGTGTTTATTATATTGCCATCTGATGCGGTGTTTTTAATAGGAGTGCTCATAATTACTTCTTATTGAACATTGAATCCATACTATCCCATCACTAGCAATAAATGAATAGGGTCTGTGAGAAAAAAACAGAATACAGAACTATATTCTACGTTTAGATCGAAAGCTACTGAAAACAAACAATTGAATTTAATGCCTCACACTACTCACAACTGTACCCTTAATCCATCCTAGACATTGAATTAGATTGACAGTGAAAGATCCACATAGACATAATATCCAGCCTCATTGCAGGGATGGTTGTGCTGGGTGTTTTAGGATATTTCACGAGAAAATGAAAATGGATGAAATTTTAGTTATTGAAGACGATCCTGTCTTAGCACGAGGCCTGCAAGTCATCTTAGAACTTGAGAAATATAAGATCATTTTGGCAAATAGCGTGAAAAGTGCCCTTCATTTCATTAACGATACTATTTCATTGGTGCTGCTTGATATCAATCTTCCAGATGGCAGTGGATTTGATTTACTAAAAAAAATACGTAAATCGTATGTTCATTTACCTATTATTATTTTAACTGCCAAAGTGGATGAGACCTTTGTAGTCTTTGGATTAGAGAGTGGTGCCAACGATTATATTAGAAAACCATTTGGTAATCGCGAACTGATTGCTAGAATCAATGGAACACTTAAAAAATCTACTGGAATTGATAAAAAATTTCAATTTGGCGATTTTGAATTATTGCAAGATCAACGTAGAGTAAAATATCGTGGAAATGAAGTTGAATTAAATCGACGTGAGTTTGATATCTTGCATTTTTTACTTAAAAAATCTGAAACAGTCATTACTCGAAATGCCATTTTAAATAATATCGATAAAGAATGTAAAATCTCCGACCGCACCATTGATTCACATATTAGTCATTTACGTTCAAGCCTTAAAAAGGCTGGAGTTAAAGAAATAAAAATTATCTCTGTCTATGGTATCGGGTACCGGCTAGAAAAATCATGAAACTAAAAAATACTATTATTATTAAATATTACATCCTTATTGTTTTTACGCTCTTGAGTTTTATAACCATCGGGATTGGTGCGTATCAATATTTAATTAAAAATATTTTCCCTGAGTCTGCTGATACGCCACCTATCTTTATTGCGAAAACAATCGATTTACTTGATAGAAAAGATAAATTAGTAGCAATGAAAAAATTTGACAAATTAAAAAGTGGATTATTAGCACCAGATATGGATTTACTCGACGAAAATGACACCATTTTATTTTCAGATCATCAGCCATCAGAAAAAGAAACCTTAACGGATTTGCATCAATTAGTTAAACCTTATGATTATCTACAGTTAGGTAAAACAATTAATAATAAATATGATTATTTTAGCCGACATTTATTCAAATTCCGGCCCAGACGTCCGGTTTATTTAGTGAGATTGAACGGTGAGCCTGCGAGATACGTAAAAATTACACCGCCTGAGTATTTGAAAGAAAAACATAAATCCATCATATTTTTTATTTTTTCCATTATTACTTTGTTAATATCTTTATTCGTTGGTGTCGCCCTTGCTATTTTTTTTATTTTTATCTCTATTACTAAACATAATAAAATTGTCAATTATGTAATTTCCGAATTACAAAAAGGGAATTTGAAAGTAAGATTTCCCATCCAGCGTATGGATGAGTTTGGTCGTGCCATGCTGAAATTTAATCATATGGTGGATGAATTAGAACAACTTATTTTGAGTTCAAGACATGCAGAAAGAGTTCGTATTAACTTATTACAAGAGTTAACACACGATTTAAAAACACCCATTAGTTCTTTGAAAATGCTGTTAGAAACCCTTGAAACAAATGAACAATCATTAGATTCTTTTCTTAAAAATGAGTTGTTGGCATTATCACGCAAAGAAGTGGAATATTTTGCTAGATTAGTTGACGATTTATTATTAATCGCTCAAATGACTGAACCTAAGTATCATATTCGTCAGGAAGTGATCGATCTTCCCCAATTATTGATAGAAAATATTAATGATACTACTTATAAAGAAGTACATAAAAATGATAAAAAAATTATTAAAAAATTTTCAGATGAGAGTAAATTTGTTCGCGGAGATAATCATTTATTAATGCGAGCCTTTCGTAACACATTGGAAAATGCTGTTTATCACGCAAGAGAAGTGGTGTCTATTGACATTAAAATTATTGATACACATCGACTAAAAGTTGTCATTGAAGATGATGGAAAAGGTTTTTCGAATGAAATTTTAAAATGTTTCGGCGAAAGATCAAGTACTCGTAAAGTGTCAGATAAAGCAGATAATAGAATGTCTATAGGTCTTGGTTCAGTCATTATCAAAACAATCTGTGAGCTACATTCCGCCAAATTGAATATCAAAAATAATATGAATGATGCAAACCAAGTGATAGGAGCGAGTTTAGAAATCGAATTGGCTTATTTCTGATTTTTATTATTCATCCTTCTTTTCCACAATTTTTAAACAATTTAATCAAATAATAGATCGATCAACAGTCCTAATTCTATTGGTAAATATCCTTGTAGTATTAATTATCTTAATACCAATTGAATTAGGTCAATCAACGGATCTTAATTCGTGGTAAATCCATAGTACCTAGAATTATCTAAATCCAGGATGGAACTATATAAATGAACAGGTGGATTGTTTCACCGCGGCAACGTTGTGATCTGGAGCTATTACTCCTTGGAGGTTTTTCTCCTTTAGCCGGTTTTCTTTCACAAGAAGATTATGAAAATGTATTATCATGCAATCGGCTGGCCAGTGGCAGTCTCTGGCCAATGCCAATCACCTTAGATGTTACCACTGAATTTGCAGATAAAATCACTGTTGGTGATGAAATTGAATTGAGTGATTCAGACAATTCAGTATTGGCCCATATGAAGGTGACTGATAAATGGCAGCCTAACAAATTGACTGAGGCGGAGGTTGTGTTTGGTACTAAAGACATTTATCATCCCGGCGTCGATTATTTATTTAATAAAGCAAATGAGTGGTATCTTGGCGGCCCTGTTAAGTTGATTCGTCTGCCAAAACATTATGACTTTATCGCATTGCGTCATTCACCTTCTACCTTAAAACAGTATTTTTTACATGAAGGGTTGGGAAACGTGGTAGGTTTCCAAACACGTAATCCTATTCATCGCGCACATATGGAACTTACATTAAGGGCGGCGCAAGCCAATAATGCGCATATATTGCTGCATCCTGTCGTAGGGATAACCAAGCTAGGCGATGTAGATTATTTCACTCGAGTACGATGTTACCAGCATGTTCTTCAATATTATTCAACACAACAAGTTACGTTAAGCTTGCTGCCTTTAGCCATGCGCATGGCAGGACCGAGAGAAGCGCTTTGGCATGCCCTCATCCGAAAAAATTATGGTTGCACCCATTTTATTATCGGACGAGACCACGCAGGTCCAGGTAATAATTCGCATGGCCAAGCTTTTTATGATCCTTATGCTGCACAAAAAACGGTGTGTGCGCATCAAGAAGAAATAGGAATAAAAATGGTTTCGTTTCAAGAAATGGTTTATGTGAAAGAACGTAAACAATATTGTTCTATTGATGAAATCAAACCACAAGAAACAGCCTTGACCATTTCTGGGACGGAATTACGTCAAGCATTATTAACAGGCCAACCGATTCCAACCTGGTTTTCTTATAGCGAAGTGATTCATGAATTACGACAATCTTATCGTGCTAAACACAAACAAGGATTTACTATTTTTTTTACTGGATTATCAGGTTCAGGTAAAACAACTTTGGCTAGAAATTTATTAGCAAAACTCATGTCTCTCGGTAAAAGAAATATTACGATACTGGATGGTGATGTTGTACGTCGAATACTCGCAACGGAATTAGGTTTTTCTAAAGAAGATCGCAATTTAAATATTTGTCGCATTGGTTATGTTGCTGCGGAATTAACGAAAATAGGCGGGATAGTATTATGTTCGGCAATAGCACCCTATGCTAAAGCTAGAAATGAAAACAGACGACTGATATCAGAACATGGTGGTTATATTGAAATTTATCTTTCGACACCTTTAACAATCTGTGAAATGCGTGACAATAAGGGTTTATATGACAAAGCCCGCAGAGGTAAGTTGAAAAGATTCACAGGCATTGATGATCCTTATGAAGTGCCGCTCAATCCAGAAATCACTATAGATACGACAAAGATGACTATTGAAAAATCTATTGAAAATATCATTCACTATCTGGAACAAGAAGGTTATTTGAAAATAGAGCAGACAAATTTGTCAACGGCAACATCATTTTCAGAAAGACATGAACAACCAACATTCGGACAATATGCTTAAAAACGAAAAAAATACTAAAATTGCTTTGATTGCAACGTTACCAAAATCGGCGGCATGGTATCTACATACTTTTTTTTGGTGTTATGATCAACTCTTACAAAATTCATCAAAATTTTTTTCTAAAAAATTTTATCCGGATTTAGCCGCAGCATTGCAAAATGATAACATTTCAAAATTGGAGACATTCAAAGAGTCATTGGGATTAGATAAATTATTTGTTTGTCATACCATTTGTCCAGGATTTGAAGAATCTAATGATAAACGATTTGCGATGTGGAAAACATTACGGTTTCCTTTTGTAGGATATAATTGGGGTGAAAATTATTTGCGAGAGATAAAATATTGGGAGAGGCTGCAACTTGAAAATAATTCACAGGCAAAAATCATTTATGTTTATCGCAATCCGTTAGATCATTTTGTTTCTTTTTATCATCATGCACAAAATCATATAGATGATAATCATCGTTACAAAACGTTATTAGATGGATCACGAATTCCAATTACTAATTTACATAATTTTATATTTCAGTTTGGCATCTTAAACTCTTTTATCAAACATTATTACTCATTTAAACAAATGCAACTCATGTATCCGGATAAAATTTTGTTGATACCGTATGAAACTTTGGTGACAAGCCCCCACCAAACTTTTTCTCGGATTCTAGATTTTATTGATGCAACACCTGATACTGATGATAAACGAGAATTATATGAAGTGGCATTATCAATGTGTAGCAAGGAAGCGCTAATGAAAATAGAAGAAAAATATAATATTTCTTTGGCACATGATCAAATACAAGGTCAACGCCATATTCGTGGCGGTGACATAGGTAAGTGGAAAACAGAACTTTTAGAAGATGAGCTAGAAGCTATTGAACTGACATTAAATATGTTTGATATTTCGTTAAAAGATTTCATTTTAGTGGATGAAAAATTATTGCTAGATCAACCGCCATGGTTTGCAAATATAACTTCACCAAAAAAATATGCTGAAATTTTCGCTTATCAATTGAGTGAAGCTGGTCAACAGTTGATTGATTTAGAGCAGGAATCTAAAAAATTATTAGAGTGTGAGTATGTCACTTCACTTGAGAAACAATTAAAACAAGCCCAACACGAAATAAAGATGTATTCTAATTCCAAATCTTGGCGTATGACAGCGCCTCTGCGTAGAATTTTATATTTAGCAAGGAAATTGAAGATTGAAGAATTTAATCATTCCAATACGTCATAAATTGCAGAAAAAGCGTAAAAAAATCTTATACATCAGCTCGTTTTAGCCAAAAAAAGCCGGACTACATGAATCCGGCTTTGAGCATAGTAACTAGAATTGTCAACAGACCCTAAAGTTATACCTGAGTTTAGTGGCAATATACTTGAGTTCATACGTCGCTGATCTGTCATGGTCGTGACGCTGGTATAACTTTCTCAATGTTATTAAAGGCGGAATTCGTCTTTAGATGGTAAGAATTTACTCTCATCATTGATATCATCATCGGATTTAAGTTTAACATCGAACCCTTTCTCTGCTTCCATTGCTGGTTGAGATTGTGGAAAAACATTAAGCCATTTACAAAACAACGCTTGTTCTGGTTCAGGATTATATCCGTAAACTATCATGGGCCCGGTGATTATCTCACCAGTTGCAGGGTTGTACTGTACGCAAAATTGTATTTGTTCAGTACGTATTATAGTAGCGGTGAGTCCGAGTTGATTTAAAAATTTTTGAGGTTCGGGGCTAGAAGAATTTTCACTTCCTAGTACGAAAACGGCGTGTTTAAGATCACCGCATCCATCTTTCAAATCTGCAAGACTTGGGAAAATGGGTTTACGCGCCTCCGGCGAATAATGGAATAATGCTGAAGCTCGATCTCCTTTAATAATGATGCATGTACATGCACTAAAATTATCACTCTTAATAATCTCGTCGGATATTATATATCGACCCTCATTAACATATTTTATATACTTCGGAATATCTTTATATTTTGCTTTTTCTGCAAAATACATATCTTCAGTGAAAAATAATTTTAATATTCGCTGAGCTTGCTTAGGTTCAACGAACGCACGGGCTAATTTTTCGAACTTAATTTTGCTTTTATCTTTGCAATTTACTAGATAAGCAATCATCTTAATTTGATCCTCATTAAGAGGATTTCCAGTGATTTCTTCGGCACTGAATATTTTTGATTTGAATAAACTGTATTTAACATCATCACGCGGCTGGTGAGATCTATAATATTGACGTGTAAGAGTCTCTGCCTCTTCTTCAGCTTGTTTTTCCTCCTTTTTAACTTGTTCCTTACTTTTTCTAAATTCTCTAAATTCTAATCCTTCAGGTGAAGCCAATATTTTTCTAACATATTTCAAAAATTCATCATCGTTAGCTTTTAATTCAACCAAACAATTATAATATAATTCACATTTGTCATTTTGTTGCTGGTCTTCTAAATACTTAAAAAAATCTCTTATCTCACGAAATAAACACATATCGTGTGAATTCTCTGGTAAACTTGGGTTATTTAAAACAGCATACATATTTGAAGTTAAAATCCGCAAATCATCAAATTTATAAAGTAATGACGATTTACTTTCATTGAACTTGTCAATTATTAACTTATGCGACATTGACATTTTTAATTCCTGGGTTGTATGTAATCGTGACTTCTATGTTGTAGAGGAACCGCTCAATTTAATACACTTCGAAAATTTTCACAATGATAGGCGCGAATATGATTGAGCATTAAAAAAAAAGCCGGACTACATGAATCCGGCTTTGAGCATAGTAACTAAGATTAATTAAAGTTATAAGAAATATTGAAGCTAACCATATCAGCATTTGGAATCGCTGAGTTACTGGTTTTGAGATTGCCACGGCCAAAAATGCGAGAAGCTTCAACACCAGCAGTAATATTTCTGCTAGCATCGTAACTCACGCCAATACCAGCGACCGGACGGATAGCATTGGTTTTATATGTCGCGGACATGCCAGGGACATTCGAAGTTAACTTAGCTTGGCTTTGTACATAAGCAGCACCGCCTAACGCATAAACATTAACGCCAGAATTTTGAATAGGCAGATAAGCTTTAGCGACTAAGTTTTCGCTTAGCAAACTATATTGCAATTTTTGGTTCATACCGAGTAAAGATGAGTTGGCTTTATAAGTTGAGTTAGCAAAATCATTAACGCTGGCTTCAAGACCCAAATATTCATTGAAGTTGTATCCCGCGAATAAGCGGCCGCCTAAACCACCTTTATCTTCGGAAGTTGAAATCACGCCTGGGATATTGGTTTGAGTGATACTCGGGGTTTCTAATTTGCTATAGCCCAAACCGATACCAGCGTAAGGACCAATTGCTGCCGCATGGGCTAAACTGACGAGTGCTAGCGAAGCTACTGCTGCTGCACTGAGTTTACCAATTATTTTCATTTTTTCTACTCCTCATTAGTAGGTTTATAAGACAAACTAGCGAGGAGTGTATCATTTATAAACGCAAGTGTAAAGTTATGAACATATTGATAAATATGGATAAAATATGATCAGTTGTTTCGATCTATCACTTCACGCAATCGCGTACAAACCATTTGCATCACATGTACGTTATGGATGCAGGCTAAATGACAATAAGCCATGAGTTGTGTTTTAAAAAGATAATGTAAATAAGCCCGCGAATGATGCTGACAAGTGTAGCATTCACAGCCTTCTAAAATAGGGGCAGTATCTTTTGCATAAATACCACGTTTAATCAGCAAGCGGCCATTTTCCAGGCCTTTTTCAAAATAAATCCAGCCATCCTTTTCTATTATTTTGCCGTGATAAAGTGTGCCATGGCGCGCATTACGCGTCGGAGCCACGCAATCAAAAATATCAATACCCTTAGCGACTACATCAATAAGATCTTGCGGGTTTAATCCCACGCCCATGGTATAACGGATTTTATTTTCTGGCAGCATGGGACGGATCCAATCAATAATTTCGCGTGTTTTTTCCATATCAAAACCAATCACTTCGCCACCGATAGCAATGCCATCCAGATCCATTTTCAATACATGTTGCGTACTTTCCTCGCGCAGGTCGCGATGGCTGCCGCCTTGAATAATGCCGAACAAAGCTTGTTTTTGACCATAGACGGAATAAGGGTTTTTATCATGCGCTTCTTTTGAAGCCAAAAGCCAACGATGCGTGCGCTCGAGTGCTGCTACTGCAGCGGGGCGCCCACCCTCTTCTGGTGTGCATTCATCGAAGGCCATAATAATATCTGCGCCAATAATTTTTTGTGTTTGAATGGAGCTGGCTGGCGTCAAATCGACTATTTTTCCAGTGAGTGGATGTTTGAAATGAGCGCCATCCTCTTTTAATTTGCAAATGTTGCCATTCTTAGAAAGACTTAACACTTGAAAACCGCCGCTATCGGTCAGCATGGGTTTATGCCAATCCATAAATTTATGCATTCCGCCAACAGCTTCGATAATTTCCATGCCTGGCGCGCATAACATATGATAAGTATTGCCGCCTAAAATAATTTGCGTGCCATTTTGTACGAGATCAGTGGGAGTTAAATAATTTAAAACCGCGCGTGTTCCCACGGGCATAAATGCCGGTGTTATCACTTCACCATGCGGAGTTATCATTTTCATAATCCGCGCCGGAAGTGTAGCGTGTTGTTTAATAAATTCTGTTTGAAAAATATTTTGCATATTAATTTAAAAATGTTATTGACAAAAATTTCAATTTTATTTTATTATTCTCCATCCTTTCAAAAACTCCCTTGCAAGTACTATCTGATTATCAGTATCCTCTGTCAATCTTTTTTGATTGCGGGATCAATGCATTCTACTCCTCTCATCCTCGGTTAATCTCTTGCGAAACTCACATCCGCAATGTTTCATTTACCAAGAACACAAATCAATTTTAAAAAAAGGAGAATCTTATGAAATTATCATCTAATCGATTAACGGATTATCGTAGTCCGACAATTGCTTACTTACCACAATGGTCGGTGAGAGATCAATCGATGATTTTACCTGGCGCAGACCATTCATCGATGAAAACTGATTGCACATCGTGCGGAGCAATGAATAGGGTCTATTTACAATCTAACAACCAAGGATGATTTTTAATGAAAATAATAAGTGCAAAAGGGATGACAAAATTAGTGAAAAGCGCCTGTTATAATAATTCCTATAAAAACTTCCTACCCTGGGTGAATTCCATTGGATTTTGTCCTCCCACACTTAGATATAATCATCGGCGTTGGATGCCGCAAATAGCAGAAGATTTTTTGATTAGCACTTATCAAACACGACATGATTCAGAACATGAAAGCGCGATTCAGCTTTATTTAGAAGATGCAGGGCAGACGATGTTGTCCTGCATAGGAATGCGCGACACACGGGAATTGCCCAAAAAGAAGTTGAGCAAATCTTTGCCGCTGGTGATGCAGCTGGAGCAAGTATTATTGCGCCGGCGCAGTGAACGACAATATACCGGAGATATCATTAGTGATGAACATGTCTCTGCTGTTTTGCAAGCAGCCAACGGTGTCACCGCTGAATCAGCAGCGAACTTAGCCTGTGGTGAGCAAGTGCGATTTAAGTTACGCGCAGCACCAAGTGGTGGCGGTATATATCCGATTGATATTTATCTCGTCTCTTTGCGAATAAAAAATATTGCAAAAGGTATTTATCAATATTCATCAATTGAAAATTCGTTATTTTTAAAAGCGGATGAAACCAAAATCAATAAATTAATGTCGATGTTTTCCGTGCCTGAAGAGTTAATTTCTTTTTCGCGCGCAAATTATTTTTTAATTTTTGTCGGCCATCCTTGGAAAACGATGCGTAAATACGGTAATCGCGGCATACGGTTTCTTTTTCATGAAATTGGCTGTATTTCTCAAAATATTCATCTAGCTAATACGTCCTTGGGTTTGGGAAGTGTCGATTGCGCAAGTTTTTATGAAGATGAAGTAAATCAGTTGTTGCAGTTTGATGGCGTTAATCAGTCGGCGCTTCATATGATCGTTACAGGTGCTGTTAGTTAAACGAGGATTACAGGAGTATTATTTATGAATGAAGCAAAAGCGAACTATCGCGTTAAAAAACATTTTCAAATTGTTCCGCACTCACCCGATCAAGTTGAATTACGCTATGGGGTTTGGAATCCAACGGCCTTTACATTAACAGATGAAAGTCGGGCGGGTAAATTGTTTAATTTAATACGCGATTTAGACGGCAAAAAATCTGTCCAAACAGTGGCGGCGGATAATAATGTCCCACGGGCGGATGTTGAAGGGTTGGTCGATCATTTGCTTAGCTTAAATGTGTTGGAAAATAAATCCACTTCTGCCTTAGATTATTATCTTGAACAGACTTATGCACCTGCAGTCAATCAATCGCTATTGACTGGACTACAGCAGCCGATAATTTTGTTGGGCGATGAAGATTTTGTCGAAGAAATAGGCCGTAACATTGCCCGCAGTATAGATGGGTTGAAACATAATTTAATAAAAACTGAATTTGAATTATTCCGACGACTTAAACAATCCAATAATGATTGGTTGTATGATAGTTTATTGTTAGAACGTGAATTAAAAAATTATCAATCTTGGCAAAATCATTTTATTGTATTGGCATTAAGTAATGTTGATCCTGTGCTAGCTTTTAAGTTAAATCGAATTGCTTATTCACTCAATATTTCATGGATACATGCAGCAATCGATGGGCCTTTTATTTTCATTGGGCCCACTTTTTCCGGCACGCACGGTCCTTGTTATAATTGTTTTGAAAATCGTATTGCGATGAATATTCGCGAACAGGCTTCTTATCAAAAATATAAACAAGCCTTAGTTAATGCAAAAATTGTTGCGAAAAAAAATGTTCTGCATCCTATTATTCTTTCTTTAGCAGCTGCCCATCTTACCATGGAAATATTAAATTTTAATTTCACTCAGACGAATTTTACTAAAGGAAAAGTATTATCATTTTTTCTTCCCACGATGGAAATCATGTTTAATGAAGTGCTGCGTTTATCGAGTTGTCATATATGCGGGTCAGTGCAATATAAAGATGAGCATCAGCTTTATTTTGATTATCAGGCATTGCTTGGCGCGGTTTAGTGTGGTTCTACTGAGAGTGAAAAACATGAATATTAATATTCAACAATATCCACAAGAAATTCCTTGGCTAACACAAAATATATTACAACGCTTACATAGTCCGGTATGTGGAATGATTCAAGAAATAGGATTTGCAACACGAGCAACACGTGATTCACGTATTATGACTTCAGGAGTGGATTTAACTGGAGTGCATACTTATCTTGGGCGTCCGCATCCGGGGCCTGCTGGCTATCATATTGGTGGCAGTGGTTTTATTTTTCAGGAAACGTTAATTCGATCTTTGGGTGAATCAATAGAACGTTATTCTCAACTTATGTGTTATAGAGCGAATATACATAAAGGAATAGTTGCTAGTTACCGTGAGATGATTAGTAAGAATGAGCCTGTGGTACCTAAGGAAAAATTATTATTTTATTCACAAGAACAATATAAACAAGCCGGTTTTCCATTTGTACCATTGAATGAAGATGCTCGCCTAGTGTGGGTTCCCACTTTTTGTATTAGCACTGAAAAATTATTGTGGGTGCCAGCGCAATTATTGTTTGTTGGTTATCAATTACATCATGCACAACATGAACCATGGATTAGCGCATCAGTCACGACAGGAACGGCTGCGCATACCGACAAAGTCAAAGCTTTACTTAATGCTATTTTAGAAATAATTCAAATCGATAGTGCGATGGGTCATTGGTATTCTAATCAAGTTGCGCCGCGAATAATATTTGATGAGCGTACGGCAGCATTAGAAAACATCATCAAGCAAGCGGGCGAACAACACAAATACTTATCATTTCATTGGTTGCAAAATCCAGACTTGCATGGTTTTTCCATCGCTTGTGTTTATTATTATCCGAGTGGATTACCGCCGAAATTAGCGGTGGGATTAGGTGCAGATACCCAACTGGAATCGGCGATGTATAAAGCCTATTTGGAAATGATGGGTGTTATTTCGCTGGCCAGATTAAATACCTTGGAGAGAACTTTTTCCAACCAAGAAAAAACGATAAATCCGGCGACTATTTATGATGTCGATAGCAATGTGAGCTACTATGCCTTAGGAAATAATTTGGCGCGTGTGCGCGAAAAATTTTCGCATGCCAAAGTAATTAAAGCTAAAGATATGCCGAATGATGATCATGGTAGTCAGCTTGAACAATTAAACCATTTGTTGCGACCGTTTGAAAAAAAACAAATGAACTTAGTGTATACCGATATGACACTATCCGAGGCGGATGATTTGGGATTTGTTGTGCCGCGGGTATGGTCCCCTGATTTATTGAGTTTGTGTTTGCCCAGCATTCCCTGGAAAGCACACCCAAGGTTTTTAGAGTATGGCGGATGTTGTCATGCAGATCCTCATCCCTATCCCTGAGGGTGCATTTTCAAGTCCGCTGTTCTCTAACTATGTTGAACTTATTTATTGATGAGGTGATGAGTTGTATAATGTCAAAAAATTTATTGGAGTTTTTACATGGAATCAATCACAGTGCATCTAAAATCTCGTCAGATAAAGAAATTGGCTGTTTTAGCTAAACGTAAAAATGTGTCCATTGAGGAAATTCACCGTCAAGCAATTGATTACTATCTTGATTTTCCAGAGGAAGACAGAGAAGAATTAAAACAATTGGACTTCATGCTTGATCTTCTTTCAAAATCAACCGCTGAGACTAATAAGGCTTTGGATGAAACAATAATTGCTTTAAGAGAAATGAAGAAGGCACGCGGCGAACATAAGGTTCAGGAGCAGAATGAATAATGAGTACTTTCTATAAAGTTTTCCACGGAATAGCCGATATCCTCAATATGGATGATAAAATTAAATTTTTGTCACAAGAGTTAAAGGATATGTCTATTTATGTGCATGCCATTGACAGAAGGGTTATAAGACTCGAAACAATGGTTGAATTAGGGGGTGTGCGACGAAATTTGATACAACAGGATGAAATAATCTCATGACCCATGCTCGCTACAGTTGGACTGACAAACTTTGTCTTGGCATTGACCAGGCGGTCCGTGCGTTAGCGGATAATGTTAAAACCACCAGCCGTCCTTATCCAGCAGATACTTTGCCGAAATCTGAATTAGCTATTCTTGACCCTACTCAACAAAAACAGGCTGCAGCTTTGATGCGCATTAATCATGCGGGAGAAATTTGTGCGCAGGCTTTGTATCACGGCCAAGGGTTGGCCTCACGCAATTATCATGTGCAAGAAAAAATGCGCGAGGCGGCCATCGAAGAAGGAGATCATCTGGCTTGGTGTAAGCGGCGATTGGATGATTTAGGAAGCCACACCAGTTACCTGAATCCACTTTGGTATAGCGGTTCGTTTATGATTGGAGCCTTAGCTGGTCTATTGGGTGATCGTTGGAGCCTCGGGTTTGTAGCAGAAACTGAATGCCAAGTGGTGAACCATCTGCAAAATCATTTGCAAGCATTGCCCGCAGAGGATAAGCAAAGCCATCTAGTTTTACAACAAATGCAGCAAGATGAAGCACAACATCGTGATTCCGCAATTCAATCTGGAGCACAGGAATTACCGGGATGGGTAAAAAAATTAATGACTTTAACTTCAAAAATTATGGTGAAGTGCGCTTATTGGATTTAGGGTGTTGATGTCGTTAGCCAATAACTATATTATCCCCTCGAAATTCAAAATCACAATGAGGAGTCGTTATGTTTGGTAATTTTTTACCTGCAATTGAAGAAATTGAAGATGGTGAACGTCATGGAAATGGTTTAGAAGTTCTGGCGGGAGAAATGCAATTATTCGGTGGTGGTAATCGGACACTAAACACTATCGGAGCAGTAGATTTACTGCAAGATAGCGCACGTGATGGTAATGTGTTAGGTGAAATGGCCGCGATTTCGGCTCTGAGTAATAATAGTAATAATAATGGTGGTTACGGTGGTTCTAATTATAATCACCACCATCATCATAATAATTACGGACCAGCCCCCGTTTACGTTGCTACTCCCGTACCCGTATATGTTGAACCTGCTCAACAAGCAAGACTTGTTGAGCAGCAAAGGCAATGGGGAATGGAATGGGAAGAACGAGCAAGACGTGAGGCTCAAGAACGAGAAAAACGCGCAGCACAAGAACGCGCGGAAGAATTACAACGAAAACAAGCTAGGTTTGCGCAAGAACAAGCAGATGAAAAATTAAGGTTAGAGAATTATTCCCGACATGAAGCGTTAGTTAGGGATGCAAAAAACTTAACCTATGACGCTTTGTATAAGCGCATCGCTATATTGCCGCCCATGAAGTTACCCGCTGGTCGATATCAAGCCGAATCAAAACAACAAGGTTTGCCGCGTTTAGTGGATGGATATAATTTATTTAATGCTGTATTTGACAATACACGCATAACTGGCGAAGGTAAGCGTAACATACTGAATTTGCTTTACACCAAAGGTTATGCGCGTTACCAAGATGAATTATTAAAAACACCGACGGTAGATGGGTTATTGAAAGACCGAACTTTACACCCGCTATTGAAAAAAATCTATTCGGAATATTTGGATGAAGAGACATTCGCCTTAGACACCTTAGACAAAAATGTTGAAATGAAAATTTGGGAAGTCTATTTAGTTATCAATGGATCCAGTTTATTTGTTAAATTACTCGAGAAAAAAATAGCGGCGGATCGTTTATTAACCTTTATCAATGCCTGGATGAATTCACGTGATAATGTAGAAGATGTCATTTCCACATATAAAACGATTAAAATCGGTATTGAGAATACTTATGTGAGTGAGTTACGCAATGAAATTAGAAGTATTGCTGAAGTGCGTATTTTAGAGATTGGTAAAAATAATAAACCGCTTACGCGTAAGCTGGATGAATCGGCGGAAGGGACGCAAGCGCAAGAAGGTGAACAAGAAAGTAAAATGAGTGACGAGCAAAAAAGTGCAAAGAACTTTCTTAAAAAATCTCATACAAGGTTCTTTAAATTTTGTTCTTCGAGTCCTTCTACATTGGATGTATATAATATGATTCGAAAAAAATCAGAGGATGCACAAGGAAAATTGACGGATAAAGAAATTGATATACAAGAAAAGATAAATAGAAAATTAAATGATGTTGTTGGGCATGAAACGGATTTTAGGTTTAAATGATAAATTTAATTCCCGCTGGGAGTTAGTCCTGGCGGGAATGAACGTTCGTGTCGAAAGCTCACACCATTTTATAGGCGATGGCCAAAGCGCCAAATTGAACCAACCAAACGATCCAAACAATTTCCATAAAGTATGGCACCCAATGCCGCCGCACCACCCAATAAATAATGGAAGGGATGAGCCCTACTACCACTGGAATACAAAGTAAGGCCAGTAATTCGCGGATTGTATTTCCTACCTGTCCGCCGGAAAAAACTTGCGTCAACAATTGTGAAACCCAGTCATGTGCAGCAAGCAACCCTTTTACTCCAATCTGGGGATATTGCATACCTAAAACGACCAAAACGCTCAATAAAACGAGGATGATGAGATGTTTAACCATGACTAATTCCTTATCCTAAGATGTGTTATTACTATTTTTCAAGATTAAATAGATCATAATGATTTGTAAATAAAATTTCTAGGTTTTAATCCCGACTCCTTTGCGCAATAACACCCATGCCCATATCAGCAATACCAGAAATAAACCGGTTGTAAAAATCAAACCAATATAAACATTCAAATCGGTAATCCCTAATAATCCATAGCGAAAAGTATTAACGATAACTAAGATGGGATTACACATGGATAAATGGCGCCAAAACGGTGGCAGTTGTTGAATAGAATAAAAAACACCACCGAGGTAGGTCAGCGGGGTTAATATAAATGTTGGCACAAAGGAGATATCATCGAAGCGTTTGGCATAAATGGCATTGATAAAACCACCTATAGAAAATACCATGGCCGATAAAATAGTAATAAGCAGGACTATGGTCACACTATAAATTTGTAAATGGGTAAATAACAAGGCAATCATCGTCACCATAATACCTACTAATAAGCCGCGTAATGCTCCGCCCAAGGTGAAGCCAAGTAAAATCACAAAATTAGGCATAGGCGATACAATCATTTCATCAATACTGCGATTAAATTTGGTGAAAAAGAAAGAAGAAACCGTATTCGCATACGCATTGGTAATAATCGACATCATGACTAATCCGGGCACAATATATTGGATATAAGTAAAACCTTGAATATGGCGAATTTGCGAACCGATTAATTTGCCAAAAATAATAAAATAAAGCGCCATGGTAATGGCCGGCGGTAACAAGGTTTGTGTCCATATTCGGGTGAAGCGAATCACTTCTTTGATGACCAAAGTTTTAAAAGCAATCAGCGTTGGGTGTTGGCTTCTTAATGTATTAATACTCATTCGGCTTTATTCTCAGCAATAAGATGAATAAACAATTCTTCCAATCGATTAGTTTTATTGCGCATACTGTGGATGCTAATACTTCGTTGACTTAGTTTTTCAAATAATTCATTTAATGCTTGTCCACGGCGCACCTCTACTTCCAACGTGGAACTATCAATCAGGCGACATTGAAAATAATCTAAGTTGGGCGATTCGGTGATAGGTTGTACCAAGTCCAAAATAAGCGTTTGTACATGCAAACGGTTGATTAATTCTTTCATGTTGGCATTTTCAATAATTTCACCGCGATCAATGATCGCTAAATGTTTGCATAAATGTTCTGCTTCTTCTAAATAATGGGTGGTTAAAATAATCGTTGTACCTTGTTGATTTAATTCGATGAGAAATTGCCACAAATTATGCCGTAATTCGATATCAACACCCGCAGTTGGTTCATCTAATATTAATAATTTAGGTTGATGTACTAAACCGCGGGCGATGAGTAAACGGCGTTTCATGCCGCCAGATAATAATATCGCCGGTTGTTCGCGCATATCCCACAGCCCCATGCGTTTTAAAAAAATTTCTGCTTGTTGAAAAGCGATTTTACGGGGGATGCCATAATATCCGGCTTGATTTACTAAAATATGAATAATTTTTTCAAACGAATTGAAATTAACTTCTTGGGGAACTACGCCTATTAATGGTTTTGCAGCATTAGGATTGCTATCAAGGTCATGATCAAAAATTTTGACTTGTCCCTCAGTTTTAGTAATAAGCGAACTGATAATGCCAATCGTAGTGGATTTGCCAGCACCATTCTGGCCGAGCAAAGCAAAAAAATCACCTTCAGCCACATTAAGATCGATTCCTTTTAAGGCAACTTTACCGTTACTATAAATTTTCTTTAGATTTTTGACATGGAGTGCTGACATAATTTTTCCGGTAATTTTTTTAAAAGTAAGCGTAATGCTTGACCGCGATGACTGATGCGATTTTTCAATTCAAGTGAAAGCTGTGCTGCGCTTTTATTTTCACTGGGCACATAAAAAATGGGATCATAACCAAAGCCTTGGTCGCCGACCGGTTGCTCTAAAATACTTCCCTGCCATAGGCCTTCACAAATTAATGGCGCAGGATCTTCTGGATGCGAGACATAAACGAGCACGCAATAATAAAAAGCTTGGCGATTTTCGTTGTTAGCTAATTCTGTTAATAATTTTTTTATATTATCTTGGGCATTCGCCTGCGCACCCGCATAGCGTGCTGAGTAAATACCAGGAGCACCCTGCAGAGCATCGACCACTAATCCTGAATCATCAGCGATGGTTGGTAAGTTAGCCTGCTGGCAAGCATGACGCGCTTTTAGCAAAGCATTTTCAACAAAAGTAATCGCTGTCTCGGGAATTTCTGTTATGCCGAGTTCCTTTTGTGCAAGGCTAGTAATGCCAACGGCCTTTAGTGCAGTGCTAAGCTCGCGAATTTTGCCGGAATTTTGTGTGGCCAATAGGATTTTCATAGCTTCGTGTATTAACCAAAGGCGATATTTACACCAAACGCCATTAAAGGATTCACTAATAAAATAATTAATAATTGTAAAAGGATCAGTGCCGGTATGGGCGAAATATCAATACCAGCCACCGGCGGCACTACTCGTTGAATGGGATACATGATGGGTGAAGTGACGCGATTCAGAATGGAATTCAAAGGTGAAAACGGCTGAACCCAGCTTAATATTACTTGCAATAAAATGGCATAAAAAAATGTATTCAAGACTAATTTAATCATATCGGCGACCGCGAGTATGGGTAAACCAATAAAGTTTGGCGTGCCTATGCTGAGCAGAGAAATTAATAAAAATTTCAAAATTTCTAACACAAAAATTAACACAAAACTCGCGGTTTCGAATCGGCCGATATTTGGCAAGATCCGGCGCAATGGATTGACCAGAAATTGAGTAAGCGTCACGATGAATTTGGTAAACGGATGATAATAATCTGTCCGCGCCCAGACGAGAATGAGGCGGATAATAAGAATACAGAGATAAAGATCGAATAGTGTTGATATGAGGAACAATAAAGCACTATTAAATGCATTGGGTAGCATGCTGTTATCTCACGGCTAGTTTGGGTGAGGATATAGTAGCGTATGCGGATGAGAATAAACAGAGCCAGGAGCGTCAGCGACTGGTTTAAATTTTTGATACCAGTCGCTGACGCTCCTGGCTCTGTTAGTTACTACTTTCCGCCAATTCTTCCGCTCGCTTGGTCGCAGCTTGAATCACCTGCAAAAATAACTCCCGCAGTTCCGCTTCTTCCAACACTTGCAGCGCTTTTTCAGTTGTCCCGCCCGGCGACGTAACCCGCTTTCGTAAACTCGGCAATGATTCGCTACTTTCCAATGCCATCCGTGCCGAGCCCAGTGCCGTTTGCAAAGTGAGTAATCTAGCCGTATCACTCGGCAATCCCATTTTTTCTGCCGCATTCTGCAATGATTCCATCATCAGAAAAAAATAAGCGGGCCCGCTGCCAGACAAAGCAGTCACAACATCTAATAATTTTTCCTCTTTCACCCACACCGCGACCCCAATCGCACGGGCTATCGATTCTGCTAAATTGCATTGAGCATCACTCACATAAGAATTTGCGTAGAGAGCCGTCGCTCCGCAACCAATTAATGCGGGAGTATTTGGCATGCAGCGCACAATAGGGATTTTGCCGCCGAGATGTTGCTGCAAACTGGATTCGCGCACGCCCGCAGCGATAGAAATCACTAACGGTAAAGAAGACCTGATTTGCGTGGCGAGTTCACGTGCAACAAGAGTGATGATTTGCGGTTTTACCGCTAATAATACCACGTCGACGTTTTTAATCGCCTCTGAATTTTGCTGCGTCGTATTTATATTAAAACGTTGATGTAAGCGAGCTAATTTTTCTTGGCTAGGATCACTCATCCATAATTTATTCGCCGGTAAGCCGCTGGCGATCAAGCCCCCCAGCAACGCGCTGCCCATGTTACCAGCGCCGATAATGGCAATGGTTGATGTCACTTCTACCCACCCCCTCTGCTTGAGACTACGGGTTCATTGTCTTGTTTGCTTTTTAACACACGAAACAGATTATCGTATTTATTATGCGGGCTCCAGACAAAAAATCCATCTGCTCCCGCGTTTTCCGCGGCACGGATTTGCTCCCGGATGTATTTTAGTGTGTATGTACGTGAAAAAGGAAAATGGAAATTAGTCAGTTCTATGTAAGGATAAAGTTTGAATGGCAATTTGTTGTCGAATTGTTCTTTAATACTGATCAGTGAATTGTAAACCGTTGCATAAGGTTGTGTCGCATGGATACGGAATGGAAAATAATGAGATGGATATACCATGGGGCATACGGCATCAATACTTTGGGCAAATAACTTAATATTTTGACCGATATATTTTGATTCACCGAAGCTAGCAACACCAAAAACATCAATCTGGAGCGGTATATTTTGTGCACTTAATTTATTTTTATACCATTGGATTACTTTATAAATATTTAGAGCATTTTCATGAGAAGGTCGTTGTTTAGTGTTATACCGAATGTAATCCAACTGAATTTCCTTCGCACCCCATTCAACAGCGGTTTTGATTAAGGCATATTTTTTGTTCCAGTAGTCAACGGAAGCGACTTGTTCACGTGTGCCGCCACCATTAGGAAATATAATAACTCTTGCTATATAGGCGATATTACTCGCCTTCAACAAGTCTAAATTCATGTGATAACGTTTGCTGGGTATTTCCATATCGATGATAAAGGCATTAATACCAGAAGCACATGATTCTTTTATGAGGTGTTTGAGATAATTTGTGTTTTCCATTGTCTCTTGAGTGATGTAAATACCCTTAACCATGGCCGATGCTGTGTTGAAAAAAAAGCAAAAACTTAGAATTAGCAAAAAAAAGATTTGGGATAGGCCGTTCATTGCAAACCTCCCGGAATTATTTCTTCTCTCTCTATTTTAAAGGAGTGGGGAGGAGGTGAATTATGCTATAATACAGGCTTCAGATCGTTCTTTTTCCAAACAATGACGTACCAATGCGCACAATAGTAGCACCTTCTGCAACAGCGGCTTCCATATCATTAGACATTCCCATCGATAACGTATCGAGAGCCATGCCGAGATCGCATAACTGTTGCCATAAAATTCGCAATTGATGATATGCAGCTCGCTGAGCAGCGAATTCTTGTTGTGGTGCAGGGATAGTCATTAGGCCGCGCAATTTTAATCTGGGTAAGGTTAAGCAATATTCTGCTAATTCGGCCGCCTCCGTGACGTCGATACCGGATTTAGTTTTTTCATGGCTGATGTTTACTTCAATGCAGATATTTAAAGGCGGTAACGCTGGCGGTCGTTGATCATTCAAGCGTTTAGCAATTTTTTTTTCGCTGACACTATGGACCCAACTAAAATTTTCAGAAATTTTCTGTGTTTTGTTACTTTGGATGTGGCCGATGAAATGCCATGCAAGGGGTTGATTTTTAAGAGCGGCGATTTTTAGTAATGCTTCTTGCAAATAATTTTCGCCGAAAGCTCGCTGACCTGCGGCAATAGCTTGCTGCATTTTTTCGAGCGATTGATTTTTAGTGACGGCGAGTAGTTGGACGGAGCCGGGTTGACGTTGATATTTTATTTCGTACTCGCGTAGGCGAGCGAGAATTTCACGCACGTTTTGTTGGATGTCGTCCATGAGGAGAATAGCTCTTGATAGTAAAGTCTGTCATGCCATCGGTAGGGTGGATTAGGTGCGTTCTTTGCACCGTAATCCACCTTCTACTTGGTGTTTGGTGGATTACGGTGCAAAGAACGCACCTAATCCACCCTACCGATGGCATGACAGACTTTGATTTATTTATCCTAACTCTGGGCCCGCTGCCCGTATGTCGTCACTCACCGAAAATCTCTTGAAATTCTCAATAAATTTTTCAATCAAAAGTTTCGCGGTTTTGTCATAATCTTCTGGATTCGCCCAAGCCTTGCGCGGATTTAAAATACCAGTATCCACACCGAGTACATCTTTAGGTATATCTAAATTAAATAACGGCAGTTTTTCATAACTAGCATTTTTCAAACTGCCATTGACAATGGCACGAATCACTGCTCGGGTGGTCGGAATAGAGAAGCGATGACCACCTTGGCCGTGCGCACCACCGGTCCAGCCGGTATTGACTAAATAAACTTGGGTATCAAATCCTTTTAGCCGTTTCATCAGCAGTTCTGCATAAACTTGTGGTGGCCGCGGGAAAAAGGGTGCGCCGAAACAGGTGCTAAAGGTCTGTTTAATGCCAGCACCTTGTCCGACTTCGGTGCTGCCAACTAAGGCTGTATAACCACTTAGAAAATAATAAGCGGCTTGTTCATGGGATAAACGTGCTACTGGCGGCAATACGCCGTATAAATCGCAGGTGAGAAAGATCACCGCATTGGGTTGACCGGCGCGATTGGCATCCACTCGTTGTGGAATATATTCTCGCGGGTAAGCGGCACGAGTATTTTGGGTCAACGTCGTATCGCTATAAACTGGATCTTTGGATTTCGGATCGAGCACCACATTTTCCATGATGGAGCCAAACTGTATGGCGTGCCAAATCAACGGTTCGCGTTCGGCGGAGAGATCAATACATTTGGCATAGCAGCCACCTTCAAAATTAAAAACGCCTTCTTCACCCCAACCGTGTTCATCATCACCGATTAAATAGCGTTCAGGATCAGCGGAGAGTGTGGTTTTGCCGGTACCGGATAAACCAAAGAATAAAGCCGTGTCGCCTTTCTCACCGACATTGGCTGCACAATGCATGGGCAATATTGCTTGGGAGGGAAGGAGGAAATTCAATACTGAAAACATTGCTTTTTTCATTTCACCTGCATAATAAGTGCCGCAAATTAAAATACGGCGCTTGCTGAAATTTAAAATAACGGCAGCATCACCATTGACGCCATCACGTGCGGGATCTGTTTTGAAACCGGGGACGCTTAATATGGTCCATTGTTTGGGTTGATTGCTAACAACCGGTACTTCGGGTCGAATAAATAATACGTAAGCAAACAAATTATGCCACGCTAACTCGGTAATCACTTTTACTGGAACACCATGTTGTTCATCGGCGCCCACTTTCAAATAAGAAACAAAATAATTTTCTTTGTGATCAAGATATTGAATAGCTTTGTCCCATAAGGCATCAAATTTTATCGGGCTGAAAGCTTGATTGGTGTTATTCCAATCGACCGTTTTTTCGGTAATTTCATCTTGTACTATAAATCGGTCTTTGGGTGAACGGCCGGTGCGCGTTCCAGTGCGGACAGTGAGTGCTTGGTTAGAAGCGAGCGTACCCTCGCCGCGTTGCAATGCAATATCGACTAATTCTTTGATGGTTAAATTGACCCGAGCTTTATTTTGTAATAATACGCTATTTTCAGAATCTACTTCCGCCATCTCACCATCCTCCAAGA